>Ga0316228_1000022_pt1 | contig 278201 bp, 256 predicted proteins | sample TBH18021metaG_FD_206005 | JGI IMG/M metagenome (GOLD analysis project Ga0316228, IMG submission 206005) | Freshwater microbial communities from Trout Bog Lake, Wisconsin, USA - TBH18021 | ecosystem: Environmental > Aquatic > Freshwater > Lake > Hypolimnion/Profundal zone | place: USA... | reverse complement strand
GACCGACCCGCCCCCCGGGGCGCGCGCGACGTCGCCCACCCGGCCATCGCCGGTCAAACCACCGCGTTCCGACGACGAAAATCATCTCCCCCGCCGCCACAGCGATACTTCTTCAGCAGCCTGCTAGCGCTCTTCGTCGGCACTCGCCCCGATCTTTGCCCGCGCCAGGGCCCGGCCGAGCTTCAGCGCGATCTGATCGCGCAGCATGTCGGCCATCTCGATATCAACCAACCGCCAGCTCAGCCCGCGCAGCCGCAAGCGGATGCGGGTCCGTTGACCGCGGGGGGCATCGGGCGGGACCGGTATCACCACCGCGCGGAAGCCCCGCATCTCAAGGGCCGTGTAATACGGCAGAAGGCGCCCGACAGACCGGATCGCCAGCCCTTCCGGACGCTTGTCGGCCGGTCGTTCCAGGTCCAGCTTGTCGGGCCAGCCATTGGCGAGCAGATCGATCACCGTATCGGGGGTGATCATCGTCTCGGAGAGCGCCAGGGCCAACCCGTAGGCGGCGTCGCCCAGGCGCTGGCGGTCGCGCGGTTCGATATCCGGATCCTTGTCGGACGCGGTGCGCATCGCGGCCGTGATCTGCCGGACCAACGACAGGCGGAGCGTCCGGAAATTCACGTGTGTCTCGATGTAGGCCGTATCGTGCCGGCGCACGGCCTGCGCGAGATCGTAGAGCGACCAAAGCGGGCTCATCGTGAACGTGAGCCACGCCAAAGCGAGCCCGAGGAGGACCGCGAGCCAGCGCACGTCAGGCCTCCGGACGCTGCGTCACGGTGCGTCCGCCCAATGCGCGAGATCCGAGAAGGCCGCTACGACCCGTTCATAGACCGGACGCTTGAACGGTACGATCAGGTCGGGCAGTTCGGGAAACCGCGCCCAGCGCCAGGCATCGAATTCCGCCTTGTGGGCACCACCGCCCGGCTGGAGCACATCGATCAGATCCTCGCTGCCCACGAAGCCGAAGGCGAACCATTTCTGGGTCTGCCCGCGATAACGTCCCTTCCAGGCCTGCTTGATGATTGCGGGAGGCAAATCGTAGGGAAGCCAGTCCGGTATCTCGGCGAGCTTGCGCAGAGCCTCCGGCGGGACGTTGGTCTCCTCGTAGAGTTCGCGCCGCGCAGCGGCCTCCGGATCCTCGCCTGGATCCACACCACCCTGCGGCATCTGCCACATGTGCGGGCCGGCGACGTGCTCGGGCCCGGCATCCTTGGTCCGACGCCCGATAAAGACGCCGCCCGAGGGGGCGATCAACGCGACACCCACGCACGGGCGATAGGGCAGGGCGCCGTCTGTTTCCGAATGTGTCGTCATCGGCCGGACCATAGGTCAGCCGCGCAGGCCGCGGCAATCTCATCCGGCCGTCGCGGTCTCCGCGTGACAGCCCGGCCTATCTCTGCGGGCATCGATCGCATGCACGCTCAATCGGCCGTGGAGACACGCTTGTCGCGGGCACCGCGCAACGCTACGCTCGCCGGGACGAGCCTTACGCCGTGGGATTCGATGTCCCGCGCCCAGCGCGCGATTCGATCAACGGTCAGGGCTGCGCCGCTTGCGGAAACCAGGGCAAATCCGCTGGCCTTGGCACGAGCCTCGGCCTGAACCAGCGCGGCATCGATGGCATCGGCCCTCGGCGTCGCGTCAAGGACGAGCTCCGCGCGGGCGATCGGGGTCCGGGACTTGTTGGCGGGGGCGCTCGCCGGCTTTGGACCGGTGCCATCGTCGAGAAAGCCGAGTCCGCGGGCTCCAACCTCGCGAAGAACCGGCTCGAAAGCGACATCCGCCATCAGTTTCGAGCCCATGTAGTTCACGATGCCGACATAGCCCGGGAAGCGGGCCAGCGCCCAGGCGAGGCGGTCGGCATTCTCGGGTCCCTTCAGTGCGGTGAGCAGTGTCTGCGGGCCGGGATCGCTATCGGGATAGTCGAACGGCTCCATGGGTAGCTGGAGGAACACCTCGTGCCCGGCATCGCGGGCCCGGGCGGCGGCGCGCTCCGCCTCGGCGCCGTAGGGCAGGAAGGCCAGGCTCACGGGAGCCGGAAGACGTGCAGTGGCGCCGGCGGTGGCCGCCTGCCCCACGCCGAGGCCGGTGATCACGATGGCGATGCGCGGGCCGGAGCCGGGGTCTTCGGCGCGGGCATAGACGTCGAGGGCCCGCACGCGTCCCTCGCCGAGTTTCGGCATAAGTCCGTGACGTCCGGCCTCGCTGATGCGCGCGTCGGGCGCAGGAGCCAGCCGCGGCGTACTGGGCGGCGGGACCCGGATCACGACAGCGTCGGTCGGTGCCGAGCCGGGTGGCCGCACCACCGTGACGCCCGAGGCGGTCTCGATCTCCTCGGCGCTGCGCTGGAGTTGAGACGGTGCCGGGGACAACGTTGCAACCGGTGGTTCCGCGACCGGGGCGGGCGGGGCGGTCCGCGCGGCGGGCTCGCGCATCGCGATGAGGGCCTCCGCGTGCGGCTCGCCACCCTGCGGGTCGCCAAGGGCGACGATAAGGCCAAGCGACAGGATGAGCCCGGCCGCGATGGCGCCCGCCGCCACCTTCGGTTGGCGCGCAGCCATGACGACCCGTCCGAGCGGCCCGCTGGGTTGCTCCGGCGCCTTCGCCTCCGGCACCCCGAGGGGGCGCGTGAGGATATCGTCGGTGGACTCGGTCAAGCGGCTCTCGACACGGAATCGCGATCCTCGTCGCACCGGACGCGGCACGACTCCCGGGGCCCATTGCGAACCGGTATGGTTAACGATCCGCTAAGGTTCGGGTCCGGACACGAAAATCCCGCCCGGCGGGGTCGCCGGGCGGGATGGGGTCGCATCGTCCTGAGAGGAGGGCCGATCAGTTCGGCAGGCTCGGCTTCTGCTGCTGCGCGGCCGGCGTGCCGTTGGCGGCGCCCTTCTGAATGCCGTGGAGGAAGTCGACGGCGGAGATCAGCTGCTTATCCTTGGCCGGATCCGGCGGCACGTAGGCGGAGGAACCGCCGCGCTCGTCGGTATCCTTCTGCTTCAGGTGCCCCTTCAGCCCGGCCTCACCCTTGGTCTCGTCCTTGCCCTTCAGCTCATCCGGCACGTCTTGCATCACCTCGACGTCGGGCTCGATGCCCTTCGCCTGGATCGAGCGCCCGGACGGGGTGTAGTAGCGCGCCGTGGTCAACCGCAGGGCACCGGAGCCGCCGAGCGGGATGATCGACTGCACCGAGCCCTTGCCGAAGGAGCGCGTACCCATGATGGTCGCGCGCTTGTGATCCTGCAGGGCACCCGCCACGATCTCGGAGGCCGAGGCCGAACCGCCGTTGACAAGCACCACCACCGGCTTGCCCTTGGTCAGATCACCGGCCTTGGCCGAGAAGCGCTGCGTCTCGTCCGGGTTGCGGCCGCGGGTCGAGACGATCTCACCGCGATCCAGGAACGCGTCCGAGACCATCACGGCCTGGTCGAGCAAGCCGCCCGGGTTGTTGCGCAGGTCGATGACGTAACCCTTGATCTTGTCCGGTCCGATCTCGCTCGACAGCTTGTCGATCGCGGCGCGCATGCCGTCGAAGGTCTGCTCGTTGAACTGGGTCAGGCGGATATAGGCGACGTCGCCGCCCTCCACCTTCGAGCGCACCGGCTTGATCTTGATCACGTCGCGAGTGAGCGTGACGTCGAGCGGCTCCTTCGCCTCCTTGCGCGAGATCTTGAGCTTCACGGTGGAGTTCACCGGACCGCGCATCTTGTCGACCGCTTGGTTCAGGGTGAGGCCCTGGACCTGGTCGTCATCGATCTGCGTGATGACGTCGTTGGCCAGCAGCCCCGCCTTTGCGGCCGGCGTGTCGTCGATCGGCGTGACGACCTTGATCAGGCCGTCCTCCATCGTGACCTCGATGCCGAGGCCGCCGAACTCGCCGCGGGTCGTCGTCTGCATGTCGCGGAACGCCTTGGCGTCCATGTAGCTCGAATGCGGGTCGAGGGAGGTCAGCATGCCGTTGACGGCCGCCTCGATCATCTTCGACTCGTCGGGCTTCTCGACGTAGTCCGTGCGGACCTTCTCGAAGACGTCGCCGAACAGGCTGAGCTGGCGATAGGTCTCGGCCGAGGCGGCCACGGCCCGAGGGCCGGAGAGGAAATCGGTCTGGGTGGCCAGCATGGAGGTGCCGGCACCCAGGAAGGCGCCGAGCATGATCAGGGAAGTCTTGCGCATCAGCCGCGAACCTTCTCGCCAAGTACCGTATTATTCGGGCTCTTTGCCCACCACGGCTCCGGATCGATGGAGCCGCCGTCCTTCTTGAACTCGACGTACAGGGTGGGATCGCCCTCGGACCCGTTCGGACCCGCGCCCTTCTCGCCCATGCTGCCGACCGGCTCGCCCGCAAGCACGAACTGGCCGACCTCCACGTTGATCTGATCCATCCCCGCGAGCAGAAGATAGTAGCCGTCGCCCGCGTTGATGATCAAGAGTTGGCCATATGACCGGAATGGCCCCGCAAACTGAACCCAACCGTCGGCCGGAGACGAGACCGCCGCCTTCGGACGGGTCGAAAACGACACGCCGCGGGTGGTTCCGCCGTTGCCGTCGGGCTGGTTGAAGCCCCGGGCGAGCTTTCCACTCACCGGCCGCGGCACTTCGCCCCGCGCCTCGGCGAAATGCACCTTCGGTGCCAGTCGTGCCGGATCACGGAATCCGGCCGCGGCAAATCGCTCCTGCGTCGCCTTCACCTCCCGCTCCGCGGCGGCTTTTGCCTCTTCGGCCGTGCGCTTGGCCGCGACCGCCGCCGCCTCCGTCCGGTCCATCAGGTCCTTGAGCGTCTTCGCCTGCGCGCCGAGCTCCGCGGCGCGGCGGCGCTCGGCATTCAGGCCGCTCTCGACTTCCGCCTGCCGAGACCGCCGCGCCGCCACCAAGGCTTCCAGACGCTGGCGTTCCCGCGCCCAGCCGGCGAGGTCGTTCGTCAGCCCCTCCTTGTCTTGTGCGATCAAGCCGCGCAGGCGAATCATTTCTGCGAGATCGGCCGCCAGGGTGTCGACCTCACCGCGCAGCTCCGGCACCACGGCACCGAGCAGCATCGATGTCCGGATCGCCGCCAGCATGTCCTCGGGGCTCACCAGAACCGCGGGGGGCGGCCGTCGGCCCATGCGCTGGAGCGCGGCCAGGATCTCGGCGACGATACCCCGGCGGGCCTGAAGCGAGCGCCGGATGGCGGCCTCGCTCTCGCCCATGGATCTCAACCGCTCTTCCAGGCGGCTCAGCCGATCCTCGGTCGTCTGCGCCTGCCGCCCGGCGTCGAGGAGAGCGGCGTCCAGTTTGGACCTGTCCGACCCGATGGCTGCGATTTCGGCTTCGAATTGGGCGCGCTGGCTCGTGCTCGCGGCGATCGCATCCTGAACCCGCTTGAGGTTCTCGGCGCGGCGGTCGCGCTCCTCGTTGGCTCGCTGTATCGCCTCGGCATCCGCCGGCGCGGGGGCCTCGGCGCGAGCAGGCATCGTGACGCAGGCTGCAGCCAGCAGGACAAACGCGTGCCGCCTCCGGCGCCGCCCAGCCCGCGATTTCATCGTCAGCCCGTCAGCGTGCTCACGGGAGAGCACGGATTCGACCGCCACCAGAGCCACGCTGGGTCAGCCCGCCTCGCCCCGGTGATAGGGATGGCCGGCCAGAATGGTCAGGCTGCGATAGAGCTGTTCGAAGGCAAGCACGCGCACGAGTCCGTGGGGTAAGGTGGCAGCCCCGAACGACAGGATCAGCTCCGCCTTCGTCCGAATTGAGGCGTCGAGACCGTCCGGTCCACCGATGACAACGGTGAGCGCCGGCCGCCCCACGTCGCGCCATCCGGACAAGCGCTCAGCCAGGGCCTCGCTGGGGATGTCGGCGCGACCACGCTCGTCATAGGCGACCAGCACACCGCCGGGTGGGAGATGCGTGGTGAGCGCCGCCGCCTCTTCGATGCAGCGGTCTACAGAGCGTCGTGACCGCGATTCCGGAAGCTCGAGACTGTCGCAGGACGGAAAGCCAAGTCCACGTCCCAATTGGGCAGCGCGGTCGCGATATCGTGACGCCAGTTCACGCTCCGGCCCGGCCTTCAGCCGCCCGACAGCCGCTAGCAGGAGGCGCAACCGACTTAGCCGAGTGCGACGCCGACCGGTCGATCCGCGCCCCACATCTTCTCGAGGTTGTAGAAGCCCCGCACTTCGGGCCTGAAGATATGCACAAGCACGTCGCCGGCATCGATCAGAACCCAGTCACAGGCTGGCAGGCCCTCGACACGGGCGTTACCGAAACCCCGGTTCTTCATTTCCTGGATGATCTTGTCGGCAATCGAACCGACATGCCGCTGGGACCGGCCCGACGCGATGATCATCGTGTCCGCCAGCGAGGTCTTCCCCGCCAGATCGATGGCGATCGTCTCCTCGGCCTTCATCTCGTCGAGGCATTCGAGAGCGAGCGCCTTGAGATTGTCCGCGTATGCGCGTCCGGGATCGTCCGAATCGGGAGCGGAGGTGCGGATCGTCTCCGTGTGGATAGTTTCGGGCAGCGTCCTGATTCCTCGTGGTGCCGCAGGGGCGTCACGTCCTGCGGGATGGTATGAAATTGGCGGTATCGGGCGGCGATTGCAACCGCGACGACGCCGCGACCCCGCTCCGCCCGTGCATACCGTTACGGATCTCTGTCGAGGACAGGCTGGAGCGGGGCCCGTGCAGGAAGGTCCAGGCCGGCGGCCGGTGGAGCGCGAGTGTCGCCGCGGCTTTCTCGGGGATGCGTGCCCGCGCCATTCGCCGGGCCGCCGGGGCGCTGAGCGGCGTCATGGTCGAGCCGGGCCGGTCTATGATCGCGATCGGCACGAGCCGGGCGATCTCCGAAGATCCCTTCCAGCGGTGGAACGTGCCGAGCGAATCGGCGCCCATGATCCAGACGAAATGCACGCCCGGGCATCGCCGGGTGAGGAAGCGCAGCGTCTGGACCGTGAAGCGCACACCGAGCGTTTCCTCGATCCCGGTCACGGCAATGCGCGGATGGCGGGCGATGCGATGCGCCTCCGCGCACCGCGCAGCGACGGTCGGGAGGGCTTTGCGGTTCTTCAGCGGATTGCCGGGGCTCACCAGCCACCACACACGATTCAGCCCGAGCCGGCGCATCGCCATCAGGGTGACGTGGCGATGGCCCAAGTGAGCAGGGTTGAAGGATCCGCCGTAAAGGCCGATCCGCATGCCGGGGGCGCTCGGCGGCAGGCTCAGCCGCACGCCGGGCTTTCGGCTGACCTCATGGACGGGTGTGGCCGGCGCCGTGAACGCGGTACTTGAAGGTCGTCAGCTGCTCGACGCCCACCGGGCCGCGGGCATGCATCCGTCCCGTAGCGATACCGATCTCGGCACCGAACCCGAACTCCCCGCCATCCGCGAATTGTGTGGAGGCGTTGTGCGTCACGATCGCCGAATCGACCTCGGCCAGGAAGCGTGTCGCCTCGGCATCGTCCTGTGTGACGATCGCGTCGGTGTGGTGCGAGCCGTAGGTCTCGATATGCTCGATCGCGGCGCCGATCCCGTCGACCACCCGGACCGCGATGACGGCGTCGAGGTATTCGGTGTGCCAATCCTCCTCGGAAGCGGCCGTCACCCGGGGATCGACCGTCTGCGTGGCAGCGTCCCCGCGGACGGCACAGCCCGCATCGAGCAGGGCCATCACGAGGGGGGCGAGATGGGTGCCCGCACAGGCGCGATCGACCAGCAGAGTCTCGGCGGCACCACAGACGCTGGTGCGGCGCATCTTGCTGTTGAGCAGGACGGTCCGCGCCATCTCGAGGTCAGCCCCGGCCGCGACGTAAACGTGATTGATCCCGTCGAGATGGGCGAAGACCGGGACCCGAGCCTCCTGCTGGACGCGGGCCACGAGGCCGCGACCACCCCGGGGGACGATGACATCCACGCAGCCTTCGAGGCCGGACAGCATCAGGCCCACGGCCGTCCGGTCGCGGGTCGGTACGAGCTGAATTGCGTCCTCCGGCAGGCCGGCATCGGCAAGGCCCTGACTCATCGCCCGAGCGATTGCCATGGCACTGCGGTACGAATCGGAGCCGGCCCGCAGGATCGCCGCATTGCCGGCCTTGAGGCAGAGCGCGCCGGCATCCGCGGTGACGTTGGGGCGGCTCTCGAAGATCACCCCGATTACCCCGAGCGGCACCGCGATCCGCTCGATCAACAGGCCGTTCGGCCGCTCGATGGCGGCGAGCTGCCGACCGACCGGATCGGCCAGGGATCCGATTTTCTCGACTGCATCCGCCATTGCGGAGAGGCGGCCATGATCGAGCATCAGACGGTCGATCAGCGCTGCACTCTGGCCGGCATTGCGGGCCGCCGCGACGTCGCGTGTGTTCTCAGCCAGGATCTCGTCCCGGTTCGCTCGCAACCGCTCGGCGATTGCCTTGAGGGCCATGTCCTTGGTCTGGGCAGAGGCTAGAGCCATGCGCCGAGCGGCAGCGCGAGCGCGCCGGCCGATGGCGGCCATCCGCTCCGGCAAAGCGTCGGCCTCGGCGAAGTCCGATCTCAAATTCAGGACGGGCACGCTGGCGTCCTCACATGGCTATGGCCGCTCATCGGCGCGACGGAGCGGGAAGCTGTATTTGCACATCGTGCGGCGCGCCGACAAGTGCGCTGACTCACTCGTGACGACAATACTCGATCAGTTTGAAATTGATAAATGTAAATCGACAGCAGAAAAATTAGAACAATGCCAAGTCATCGCGGTGCACCATCCAGGCGCGACCGGGATAGTTCAGCAGTTCGGGGATACGCGCGCTGGGATGCCCGATGATCAGCGCGGCTTCGGCACTATCATAGGCGACAAGACCGCGCCCGAGGGGATGGCCCTCGGCGTCGCGGATCATCACGGCGTCGCCGCGGGAGAAGTTACCCTCGATCGCCCGCACGCCCACCGGCAGCAGACTCGCACCGCCGCGCAGGGCCTTCGCGGCGCCGGGATCGATGGTGAGCGTTCCGCGTGGCTCCAGCGATCCAGCGATCCAGGTCTTCCGCGCTGCGGTCGGCGTGGAACCGGACAGGAACCACGTGCAGCGGGCACCCTCCCGTACGGCCTTGAGCGGATTCTTGCCGCGTCCATCCGCGATGATGAGGTGGGTGCCGCCGGAGGCCGCGATCTTGGCCGCCTCGACCTTGGTGCGCATGCCACCCCGCGACAATTCGGAGGCCGGCCCGCCAGCCATGGCCTCGATCTCCGGGGTGATGCGATCGACGACGGCGAGGTGACGCGCATCGGGGTCGACCTTGGGCGGCGCGGTATAGAGGCCGTCGATATCCGAAAACAGCACGAGGACGTCGGCATCGATCATCGTGGCGACGCGCGCAGCGAGGCGATCGTTGTCACCGTAGCGGATCTCGGAGGTCGCCACCGTGTCGTTCTCATTGACGACCGGCACGGCGCGCATCTCCAGGAGCTTCTGCACGGTGGCCCGGGCGTTGAGATAGCGCCGCCGCTCCTCGGTATCCTGTGGCGTCACCAGGATCTGACCCGCCACGATGCCGTGATGCCCGAGCGCTTCCGCCCAGTGCCGGGCCAGGGTGATCTGACCGACTGAGGCTGCGCCCTGGCTCTCCTCCAGACGCAGCGGTCCGGGGGGCAGGCCCAGTACGGTCCGTCCCAGGGCGATGCTGCCGGACGAGACCACGAGGACGTCGACCCCACGGGCATGAAGGTCGGCGATGTCTTCGGCCAGGGCGGCGAGCCACGCGTGGCGCAGGCGGCCGGCGGCCCGGTCCACGAGCAGGGCCGAGCCGACCTTGATGACGACGCGGCGGAAATCTTCGAGGGACGGGGTCATGATTCCGGCAAACAGGAGACGTCCGTGCGGTTTGGACGAACTGCACGCCGTTGAACAGCCGTACGGCAGCGACGGCGGACGGTGCGGGGTGGATCAGGATCGCAGCAAATCACTCTGACACGTTCGGCGAAGCGTCATCATCCCTCACGACTTCGTGTGTATGTGGTATGCGGAATATCTTTATTGCAGTGCGGGAGCGCGGACCCCGCTCCGCGCCCGGCGGTGCCGCCGAAGCGCTTGCAGCGCCCCGCCGCATTTTTACACAGAACAGGTGATACGATGGACGCGAACCGACGCGCGTTTCTCGGGACCGCAGCTCTTGGAGCCAGCAGTCTCGTCGCTCTCACACAGCAGGCCGCGGCGGCCGCGACCGATCACGGCGCCCCGGGCGCCGGCGGCTTCGGCCGGGACGTCCAGCAGCTCCCACCGGGGGCGCAGGTCGCCTATCATGACCCCAAGGATGTCGGTGCGATGCCCGATTTCCACTTCTCTCTGGACGGCAACGTTCCGAAGATCACGTCCGGCGGCTGGGCCAAAGAAGCGACGGTCCATCAATTCCCGATCAGCAAGGGGATCGCGGGCGTCCACATGTTCCTCGATCCGGGCGCGTCCCGCGAGTTGCACTGGCATGCGATTGCGGCCGAGTGGGCCTATGTGATCGACGGTCGCTGCCAGACCGTGGTGCTGGATCCCTCAGGCGCGAGCGAGATCAACAATTACGAGCCGGGCGACCTTTGGTTCTTCCCCAAGGGACACGGTCACTCGATCCAGACGATCGGCGACAAGCCCTGCCACTTCATCCTGTCCTTCGATAACGGCGCCTTTTCGGAGCACGGCACCTTCTCGATCACCGACTGGATCGACGTGTCGCCGAAGGACATGCTGGCCCTCGACTTCGGCCTCCCGCAGGAGGCATTCAACGCCTTCCCGAAGGGCGAGGCCTACATCCAGGCCGGCCCGGTCATCCCGCTCGCCCAGGCGCTCGATGCCCCCTGGCCGAAGGAATCGACGCACAAGTTCCGGCTTCTGAAGGATCCGCGCGCGGTGCGTGACTTCGACGGCGGCACGTTCCGTCTCGCAACGGTGGATGAGTGGCCGGTCTCGAAGTCGATGTCGGGCGGCGTCATGACCATCCGCCCCGGCCAGATGCGCAAGTTCCATTGGAACGTGAACGCCAACGAGTGGCACTTCTACCTGAAGGGCAAGGGACAAGTCGCTCTGTTCGGCTCGGGTGGTCGCGGCAAGGTCGCGGATTTCGCACCCGGTGACGTCGCCTACATCCCGATGGGCTTCGGTCACGCGATCAAGAACGTCGGCGACGAAGATCTGGAGATCATCCAAACCTGGGACAACGGCAAGTTCGAGGAGATCGACCTCGACGCCTGGGTCAAGGCGAGCCCCAACTACCTCCTCGCCAACAACTTCGCCGGCGTCCCGGCCGACACGATCACGAAGCTCAAGCAGGGCTGAGACGCTGCCCCATCGGGACCGACAGGGGCTCGCGCTCGCCTCTGTCGGTCGCCGCCGGAGCGGTTATTGAGACGGGTTCGCCGATCAAGGCTGCCAGGCGTCCGCAGGTTTCCGTTCGGCCTCGGCGCTGGCGTCGATCTCGGACTGCAGCGCCCGCAGCGCCTCCGGCACGCCTTTCCGGCTCGCCGAGGACAGGACCAGCGGCGCTCGTCCGGCGGCGCGCTTCAGCTTGGCCACTTGGCTCTTGAGCGTCTCGGCATCGAGCGCGTCGGCCTTGGACAGCGCCACAATCTCGGGCTTCTCGGCAAGGCCGTTGCCGTAGGCCTCGATCTCGCCGCGCACCAGCTTGTAGGTCTTGCCGGCATGCTCCGTGGTTCCGTCCACGAGGTGGAGCAGCACGCGGCAGCGCTCGACATGGGCCAGGAACCGGTCGCCCAGGCCGACCCCCTCATGCGCGCCCTCGATCAGCCCGGGGATGTCGGCGAGAACGAACTCCCGCCCGTCCGAGCGGACCACGCCGAGACCGGGATGAAGCGTCGTGAACGGATAATCGGCGATCTTCGGCTTGGCGGCCGTCACGCTTGCCAGGAAGGTCGACTTGCCGGCGTTCGGCAGCCCGACGAGACCGGCATCGGCGATCAGCTTCAGCCGCAGCCAGATCCACATCTCCTGGCCTTCCAGGCCGGGATTGGCGTGCTTCGGGGCGCGGTTGGTGGAGGTGGTGAAGTAGGCGTTGCCGAAGCCGCCATTGCCGCCCTTGGCCAGCCGGATCTTCTGGCCGACCTGGGTCAGGTCGGCCAGAAGGGTCTCGCCATCCTCGGAAAAGATCTGCGTGCCGGCCGGCACCTTCAGCACCGTGTCGGCGCCGTTGACACCGTGGCAGTTCGAGCCCATGCCGTGCTCGCCCTTCTTGGCCTTGAAGTGCTGCTGGTAGCGGTAGTCGATCAGGGTGTTGAGCCCTTCGACGCATTCCACCCAGACGTCGCCGCCACGGCCGCCATCGCCGCCGTTCGGGCCGCCGAACTCGATGAACTTTTCCCGGCGGAACGAGACGCAGCCGGGACCGCCGTCACCGGAGCGGACATAGACCTTGGCTTCGTCGAGGAATTTCACGGTTCGTCTCTCATGCTGCGGGCCGCCCGGAAGCGGCCCTGCGCGATATATGGGATACGGGCCTGCCTCGCGTCGATCCAGACGGTCAGGAGGCCAGGGCCAGATCCGCAAGCGGCTCGGCCGCCATCTGACGCCCAGCCCAGTCGGCACGCTCCAGGGCGTACCAGTCCAGCTGCCGCGGGCCGCCCCGCGCCGGGCTCGGCATCGCGCGCCGTTCGGCCCAGCGAAAGCCCGCCTTCTCGATCACCCGCTGCGAGGCGCGATTCTCCGGCAGGGCGTCGACCGTCAGCCGCTCCCCACCGGTATAGGCGAAGAAGGCATGAACCAGGGCGTTGGCCGCTTCGCTCATCAGCCCGTTCCCCCACCAGGGCCGGCCGAGCCAGTAGCCGAGATGCGGCGCGGCCTGTTGCCCCGCGATCCCGATCAAGCCGATCAGGCCGCCGGGGCATTCGCGGCGCGCCAGCGCGAGGGTCAGGCCCGTTCCAGAGCTGTTGGCCTCTCGGACCTTGATGAGAAACGCATCGACCTCGCGCCGATCCAGCGGGTGCGGGATGTGGGCCGTCATCTCGGCCACGGCCCGGTCGCCCGCGAGCGTCACGATAGCGGGAATGTCCTTCGCGGTCGGCCAGCGCAGCCACAGCCGCCGCGTCTCGATCCGGAAGACATCGTCACGGGTCAGATCGGGGAACATCGTGCCCTCGCAGGGCGATGCGCCCAGCTCCGGGGCACCGCCTCAAGACGACGAAGGGGAGGATGGCGTCCCATCCTCCCCGGTGTTCCGTCCGATCCGGCCCGTTCAGGGGCTCAGCTACGACGTCGCCGGTCCGGTGTGGGACACCGGGCGGGACGCCAGCTTCGCCACTCTGGGCGCCCGCCTCTTATTCCGCGGCCTCGGCCAGCGGGGTAACACCTACGAAGGCACGCCCGCGGCGCGTCTCGAAGCGGACATGGCCCGGTACCAGCGCGAAGATCGTGTGGTCCTTGCCCATGCCGACATTGGCGCCGGGATGCCATTTGGTGCCGCGCTGACGCACGATGATGTTGCCCGGAATGACGGCCTCCGAGCCGAACTTCTTGACGCCGAGGCGCCGGCCTTCCGAGTCGCGACCGTTGCGGGACGAGCCGCCAGCCTTTTTGTGTGCCATGGGATAAGCTCCGAATTCTGATCTGCTGCGATGCGGTCGCGGATCGGGTCCTCAGGGACCGACGCGCCCAGCGATGAGCCGGCCTCAGGCCGAGATGCCGGTGATGCGCACGACCGTGTGGTCCTGCCGGTGACCGCGCTTGCGGCGCGAGTTCTGCCGGCGGCGCTTCTTGAAGGCGATGACCTTCTTGTCGCGGCCATGGCGCACGATCTCGCCGGTGACGCTGATGCCCGACAGGGTCGGAGCGCCAACCTGGGTGGCGCCGGCGCCGTCGGCGAACAGGAGGACCTCGCCGAAGGTCACGGATTCACCGGCCTCGCCCGCGAGGGTCGCGATGGTGATGGTGTCGTTGGCGGCGACGCGGTACTGCTTACCGCCCGTCTTGATGACTGCGAACATCGTTCTCTCGTGTTCTCGAACGGCCTCCGGGACGGCTGCCCCTGGACCGGCTTCTTGTTTGAGGTCATTGAACGGGCTTGAGCCCGGACAACGCGAAACGCGCGGACCCCTTGAGAGGCCGCGCGCCATGCGGGGTCAGTAGGGGCGGGGCGGCCGTGTGTCAATCCTCAGCGGACGAGTCTGCCCGGTACCAGGACGCCCCTGGCGATGGTGCCATTCGGCCCGAAGGCCGCGAGCGCGTTGGCGCACCACGCGTCCCGGCCGACCTCGGCGAGTTGCTGCCGAACCTGCGTCGCCCGCGTGCGCAACTTCTCCTGAAGCACCGGCTCCTGACCAGTATTGACCCGCGCCGCCAGCCGAAGGTTGGTGAGCTGACCGGCCTTCATCTGTACGCCGGGGCAGGTTTGCTCTGCGATGATCGTGGTTGTCGCGGCGTCGGCGTAGCTGTCGAGGGGCGAGGCGGGGGCGGGCGCCGCCGGTGCCGGGACAGCAGGCACTTGCGCGACGGCCGGACCGGCGACGAGTTGAGCCGCCAGCGCCAGGACAATCCCGGCACGGCTGCGCCCGGGGATGGCGCGGGTTCGGTCCCTCGCGACAGCAAGCTGAAACATCTTCGGCCCCTTCCTGATGGCTTGCGGCGCGGGCGGCTGCCTACACCCGCACAAGGGCCGCCGCCAGCCAGTCGACCGACGGGCCTGACCCCTACGGAGCCGCCTTGAACTCGCCCTCGATGCGCAGCGTCACCTCGTCGCCGAGCTGCGGCAGGTAGGCGTTGATGCCGAATTCCGAACGCTTGATCACCGCCCGCCCGTCGAAGCCGACCGTGTAGCGCTGGTCGACCGGATGGATGCCGGCCTGATTGAAGGTCGCGTCGATCGCGAACGGCCGGACGGTGCCGCGCAGGTTCAGGTCGCCAGTGATGCGCGCCGTGGTCGGGCTGGTCGGCTCCACCTTGGTGGCGGTGAAGCTGGCGGCCGGGAACTTGGCCGTGTCGAAGAAGTCCGGGGTGGCGAGGCGCTCGTTCAGATGGGCGCTGCCGGTGATCACGCCGCCGAGCGGCACACTGACCGAGAGCTGGCTCTTCTCCGGCGCCTTCGGATCGAGGGTGAGCGTCCCGGTCAGGCCGGCAAGCTGGCCGTAGTAAGTCGAATAGCCGAGATGCGAGACCGACCACGTGATCTTGCCGTGGTCGGGATCGAGCACGTAGGCCCCCGGCCGCACCTGGGTCGGATCGGTGCTCGGCGCGACCGGTACGGCCGATGCGGGATCGTCGGCCGCCCAGGCCGGAGCGAGGGACAGCAGGCCCAGCAGGGCGAGTAGTGGCGCGCGCATGGTCGTCCCCCCGGCGTAACCCCACGGATGACCGGCCAAGCTCGGCCGGTCGGGGGCCCCCTGATTTCACGAAGTCCCAGCGGGCTCAAGCGTGTCTGGCGAACCCCGGCGCGCTTCTGTAGGCAATCCGCACCAGCGGGCAGGCGTGAAAATGATCGGAAAACTCAAGGGCATCGTGGATTCGTTCGGCGAGGATTTCGTGATCCTCGACGTTTCGGGGGTCGGATATGTCGTGCATTGCTCGGCGCGGACTCTCCAGCGCATGCCGAAGGTCGGCGAGCCGGCGGATCTCTCCATCGAAACCCATGTCCGCGAGGACATGATCCGCCTGTATGGCTTCCGCTCCGATGCGGAGCGGGAATGGTTCCGCCTGCTCCAGACCGTGCAGGGCGTCGGCGCCCGGGTGGCCCTCGGCGTCCTCTCGGTGATGGAGCCCGAGGCGCTGGCCGGCGCCATCGCGACGGGCGACAAGGGCGCGATCAGCCGGGCGCCCGGCGTCGGCCCGCGACTCGCCGCCCGTCTGGCGGCGGAGCTGAAGGACAAGGCGCCCGCCTTCGCGCCGATCGATCCCGCCCTCGTAGCGCTGACCGATGCCGTCGAGACCGGCACGACCTCCGGCCCCGTGGCCGACGCGGTGTCGGCCCTGGTCAATCTCGGCTATCCGCAAGTTCAGGCCGCGACCGCGATCGCCGCCGCCCTGAAGGAGGCCGGACCCGACGCGGAAGCGAAGGTGCTGATCCGTCTCGGCCTGCGGGAACTCGCCCGCTGACGGCACGCTGCATGTCCGCGCGGCAGCGAGGCCATGCTCATAAGAAAAGGCCCGTCCCTTGACCGAGCGACTGTCGGGTGCCATGTCCGGGCGCGGCCGGTAAGATATTGAAAAGACGCCACTTTTCAATTTTTCTAAACTGGCGGCGGTGGCGGCGCGACTCGTGTTCGTGGAGCGCGCTGGAAAAAGACGGGATTTGCGGGGCGCATGATCGTCTGTTCTTGCAACGTCATTTCGGATGGCGCCGTTCGGTCCTGTCTGACGCCGGGACCCGGGTGCCCGCGGACGGCTGCGCAGGTCTATGCCTGCCTCGGATGCAGTCCGAAATGCGGTCGCTGCGCCCGGACGATCCGGGACATCATGCGCAACGCCCTCGGTCAGGACTCAGCGTCAGAAAACAGCCATGCGTGTTCCGCGGCTTGCGCGCAGGCGTGCAGTTTGGTTTTATTCCAAACTGCGGATGAGGGAGTCGCCGCCTGACGTGACTGCCCCCGCCTGACAATACGCAAGGAGTTCGGGGGCCATGAAGGGCGACACCAAGGTCATCGAGTATCTAAATCGTGGCCTGCGCAGCGAGTTGACCGCGGTCAGCCAATATTGGCTGCACTTTCGCATGCTCAATAACTGGGGCTATATCGACCTCGCCAAATTCTGGCGCAAGGAGTCGATTGAAGAGATGAACCACGCCGATCGGTTCATCGATCGCATCCTGTTCCTCGAAGGCTTCCCGAACTTGCAGGAACTCGAGCCTCTGCGGATCGGCCAGAACGTCCAGGAGGTGATCGAGTGCGATCTCGCAGCCGAGCACGGCGCGCGCGACCTTTACCTCGAAGCCGCGAAGTACTGCGACTCGATCAACGATCGTGTTTCCATGCGCCTGTTCGAGGAGCTGGCCGAGGACGAGGAAGGCCATATCGACTTTCTCGAGACGCAGCTCGACCTCATCAAGCAGATCGGCCTGCCCCTCTACGCCCAGCGCCACATCGGCGGGCTTGAGCCAATCGCCCCCGAAAAGGATTGATCCAGACCGGGCTCCGGCATCGCCGGAGCCCCCCAGTGGAGGAAGCGCGTCGGGTCTTACCGATCGTGAGACCTGGGGCTCGCTCATTCCCGTGTGGACGGGAAAAACGCACCTGCTTGTCCGGATCCTCGCGTTAGACCGGCCCGTGTCGATCGGTTAGGCAGGGGGGACGGGGCAGCAGGCGGGCTCCCGCTGGCGAGAAACGAGGGCAGAAACCAAGATGCGGCTCGTTGTGGTGGGCGCCGATGGGCGCATGGGGCGGATGCTGGTGCGCGCCGTGGCGGAAGCGGAGGGCTGCATGCTCTCGGCCGCGATCGAGCGCTCGGGCTCACCCGCGATCGGCCAGGATGCGGGAACGCTGGCCGGCCTTTCACCCTTGCATGTGGCCGTCACGGATGATCCGCTCGCGGCCTTCGCGGCGGCCGATGGTGTGCTCGACTTCACGACGCCTGCAGCCACCATTCACTTCGCTGAACTGGCCGCCCAGGCCCGCATCGTCCACGTGATCGGGACCACGGGCCTGTCGGACGCGGATCGCGAGATGCTGAAGGCGGCTTCGTATCATGCCCGCATCGTGCAGTCGGGCAACATGTCGCTCGGCATCAACCTGATGGCCGAGCTCGTCCGGCGCGTCGCACGATCACTCGGCGACGAGTTCGACATCGAGATCTGCGAGATGCACCACCGCATGAAGGTGGATGCCCCCTCGGGGACGGCGCTGATGCTGGGCGAAGCCGCCGCGGAGGGGCGCGCAGTGGATCTTAAGGCGGTTCGCGTCTCGACGCGGGACGGCCATACCGGTCCGCGCAAGCCCGGCGATATCGGTTTCGCGACCCTGCGGGGCGGCTCGGTCGTCGGTGATCACAGCGTGATCTTCGCCGGTGCGGGTGAGAGCCTGACGATCAGCCACCACGCCGCCGACCGCGGTCTCTTCGCCACGGGAGCCGTCAAGGCCGCGCTCTGGGCCCATCCGAAGCCGCCGGGGCTCTACACCATGACGGACGTGCTCGGGCTCTGAGGGAGACCCCATGGAGCGCCTTCTCGTTCTCACTCGGCACGGTCAGAGCGCGTTCAACCGCAAAAACCTGTTCACGGGCTGGCGCGACCCCGAATTGACCGAGCGCGGCGTCGCCGAGGCGCAGGCCGCCGGTCGCCAGTTGAAGCGAGAGGGCTTGTCGTTCGGCGTCGCGTTCACATCCGAACTGGTGCGGGCCCAGCATACCTGCGCGCTCATGCTCGACGCGATGGGCCTCGCCGACATCCCGGTGATGCGCGACATCGCGCTGAACGAGCGCGACTACGGAGACCTCGCCGGCCTCGACAAGGATGAGGCCCGCAAGCGTTGGGGCGACGATCAGGTCCATCAGTGGCGCCGATCCTACGACGTGCGTCCCCCCGGCGGCGAGAGCCTGAAGGACACGGCCGCGCGGGTGCTGCCCTGCTACATCACGGCGATCCTGCCGCGGGTGATGCGCGGGGATCGGGTGCTGGTGGCGGCGCACGGCAATTCGCTGCGCGCCCTGGTGATGGTGCTCGATCGCCTCGGCAGCGGTGCGGTCGCCACTCTGGAAATCAGGACCGGCGAGCCGCTGGTCTACCGGCTCGCCGCCGATACGACAGTTGCGGAGAAGATCGTGCTGTCCCGTGCCGATGCCGACGGTTAAGTCGGTTCTTGCGCCCGGCCTGATCCATCACCCGGGCTTCCTCGATCCCGCGGCTCGTCTCCGCCTCGCCGAAGAGATCGCTGCGGTGCTCGACGCGGCGCCGCCGTTCGTCCCGCGGATGCCACGCACCGGAAAACCCTTCTCGGTGCGGATGTCGAATGCCGGGCCGCTCGGCTGGGTCTCGGACCGGGACGGCTACCGTTATCAGGCGACGCATCCCGAGACCCGGGAGGCTTGGCCCACGATGCCGCAGACCGCGCTGGCGGCCTGGAATGCGCTGTCAGAGTATCCCGCCGCGCCGGAGGCGTGCCTCATCAACCTCTACGATCCCACCGCCCGCATGGGCCTGCACCAGGACAAGGACGAAGCGGATTTCTCTGCCCCGGTCGTCTCGTTGTCGCTCGGGGCACCGGCGCTGTTCCGCTATGGCGGTCCGCGGCGTACCGATCCAACCCGTTCAATCCGCCTGCTTGCCGGGGACGCCGTGGTGATCGGGGGCGCCTCGCGGCTCATCTTCCACGGGATCGACCGACTCTATCCGTCCACCGATCTGCTGGCCGAGGATCCGCTCCCAGCGTTTCTGCCGCCCGGAGGGCGCTGCAACCTGACGCTGCGCCGTGTGACCGCGATGGCGGCCCAAGCGGCGGCGTTCAACCTCCCAACTTCCTGATCTTCCAGGCGCTTGACAGCAGCGGCCCGGCATCGGACGCATCGGGCGAGGCGTCTCCCCAGGGCACGCCCAGGAGACACGAAGGTCGATGCTGGTGCGTACCCTGTCGCTGCGTCTCGGGCGGATCCTCGTCCTCACGAGTCTGATCTTCGGTACCGCTGCGCGGGCCGGGGAGCCGGTCTACCCACCGGGCTCGCGCTTCGGCTTTGAGCCGCCCGCCGATATGACGTTGTCGCGGCGCTTCACGGGGTTCGAGCGCAAGGAAGGCGGCGCCACCGTCTCGGTGGTGGAGTTGCCGCCGAACGCCTTCGCCGAGATGGTCAGCGGCTTCACCGATGCCAATCTCCTGAGCCAAGGCTTCGCGGTCGAGAAGCGTGAGGAGGTCAAGGTCGGCGACAACGAGGGCATGCTCTACACCGGCGAGCAGCCCGCGGATCCCAATGCGACCGCCCCGGCGATTCGGAAATGGATCCTTGTGATCGGTGCGCCCAGCGTGACAGGCCTCGTCATCGCCCAAGCGTTGCCCGATGCCGAGACCGAGGCGACGATGCGCAAGATGGTGACCGGCGTCACGTTGCGCCCGGCGCTGTCGCTTTCCGAACAGGTCGACGCGCTGCCCTTCCGGATCGGCGACATGGCGGGTTTCCGCCCGGTCCGGGTGCTGGCCGGCAACTCGGTTCTGCTCACGCAGGGGCCGAAAGACCAGATGCAGAATCTGGAGCAGCCGATCCTGGTCCTCGCTCAGGCGGTGCAGCAGCCGCCGACCGCCGAGCAGCGCGACGGCTTCGCCCGCACCGCCCTGGCGTCCAACCAGACGCTGAAGGATTTCGCGATCGAGCGGGCGCAGAGCTACCGTTCGAACGGGGTCGACTGGCACGAGATCGTGGCCCGCGCCACCGATCAACCCACCAACCTGCCGGTCGTTGTGTCACAGACCATCCGGTTCAACCCAGACGGTTACCTGCGCGCGCTGGGCGTCGTCCGCGAGGACCAGCGGACCGGCGTGCTGGCGAAGTTCCGCCAGCTGGTCGACAGCGTTCAGCTGAAGTAGCGCCTCACCACACCACAGCCTGCCCGTCGCGGCGGGGATCGCTCGCCGCCACGTAGCCCTCGATCGCGGGATCGCCCATCCGCCAGATGAACTGGCCGGCGCCGAAATCCTGGTAGCTGTCTTCGATGATCTCCAGCCGGTGGCCCAAAGCCTTCAGCCGGTCGACGGTCGCGGCCGGCATTGCCGACTCGACGTTGATGTCGAGCCCCTCGCTCACGCGCCAGCGCGGCGCGTCGCAGGCGGCCTGTGGGTTCTGGCCGTGGTCGAGCATCCGAACCAGGGTCTGGACCTGGCCCTGCGGCTGCATGTTGCCCCCCATCACGCCGAAGCTCATCACCGGCGCGCCGTCCCGCGTGAGGAAACCCGGGATGATGGTGTGGAACGGCCGCTTGCCGGGCGCGACGACGTTGGGGCTCTCGCGATCGAGCACGAAGCCGTAGCCCCGGTTCTGAAGCGAAATGCCCCAGCCGGGCACCACCACGCCCGAGCCGAACCCCATGTAGTTCGACTGGATGAAGCTCACCATCATGCCGGATTCATCGGCCGCGGTGAGGTAGATCGTGCCGCCGGAGGGCGGTTTACCCGGTCCGAAGATCTGCGCGCGGTTGCGGTCGATCAACTTGGCGCGGCTCGCAAGATAGGCGGGATCGAGCATCGCCTCCGGCGTAACCTCCATTCCGCGCGGGTCAGCCACGTAGCGGTAGGTGTCGCTGAAGGCGAGCTTCATCGCCTCGATCTGAAGGTGCTGCGCCTCCGGCCCGTCGATCGGTAGGCCCGCGAGGTCGAAATGCTGAAGGATGCCGAGCGCGATCTGCGCCGCGATGCCCTGGCCGTTCGGCGGGATCTCGTGCAGCGTGTAGCCACGGTAATCCTGGGCGGTCGGCGTGACCCATTCGGGTTTATAGGCGGCGAGGTCGGCTTCCGTCATCGCGCCGCCGTTGGCTCGCGCGTGCGCGGCGATCGCCTTGGCGATCTCGCCCCGGTAGAAGGCCTCACCCTTGGTCTCGCCGATCAGCCGCAGGGTCTTGTCGGCGCCCGGGAAGGTCACCAGTTCGCCGACATCCGGCGCCCGGCCCTTCGGCAGGAAGAACTCTGAAAAACCCGGCTGCCGGGTGATCGCTTCGACCCGCGCGGCGGCCGCCCATTTCTGCTGCACGACGACGGGGGCGAGATAGCCCCGCTCGGCGATGCGGATCGCCGGCTGCATCAGGTCGGCGAAAGGCAGGCGGCCGAACCGTTCGCTGAGCACCATCCAGGCGCCGACCGCACCCGGGACGGTGACGGAATCCCAACCGCGCATCGGCGGCCGCTCGGCCGGGCCATACTTGTTCAGGAAGTAGTCGCGGGTCCAGGCGGCCGGCGCCCCGCCCGAGGCATTGAGGCCGTGCAGCTGCTTGCCATCCCACAGGATGCAGAAGGCGTCGGAGCCCAGCCCGTTGCTGCACGGTTCGGTCACGGTCTTGGCGGCGGCCGTGGCGATGGCGGCGTCCACGGCATTGCCGCCTGCCTGGAGCATCTGGATCCCGGCTTGCGCGGCGAGCGCGTGCGAAGTCGCCACACAGTTGCGCCCAAACATCGGCATGCGCAGCGAGGGATATCCGGTCGCCCAGTCGAACGGCTTCATAATCAGATCCCGCCTCGGCAGCCCGTCGGCGCCCATGCCGCTTGGCATACAGGATAACCAACGTGGGTGAAGGTCGGAAGCATCAGAGCGCAAACGAAAAGCGCGGACCCGAAGGCCCGCGCTTGAGTGCATCATTCGTCTGTGAAGTTCGGTTTAGTACGGACGGCCGTAGAGCGGCGAGGTCGGGTCCAGCCGGTCGACGAAGGAGAGATCGACGTTGCGGATCGCCGACGACCGCGCGCCGATGAACGGGCCGTTGGTGATCGGATCCGGCAGGATCCCGCGGCCGAAGCGATCGGTCGGGCCGTAGGGCGGGGTCAACTGGTTGGAGGCCGCGATCAGATAGGGGTTCAGAGCCGGATTGCGCGAACCACCGGCGCCCGGAACGTTCGAGGTCAGCGGCACGTTGCCGGCGTCGAGCCAGCTGCGCGGGCGCACCCGGATCGGGAGCGGGCGGCTGACGCGATAAACCGGGCCGGGAATGTAACCGTCTTGCGCCTGCGCCGGAGCTGCGGCGCCGAAGCCGGCAGCGGCGATGACACCGAGAAGTGCGATCCTGAGCGAGCGCATGGCTAACCTTGCGTGTGAGTGCCACGAGTATGGCAGCGGAAGCTTAACAGTTCGCCGCCTTTGACGATAAGACGCTTGGGCGAAGCTGTTGTTCCACCCTTATGGCTGAGCTTGTGCGATTTGCCACACTGTAGCCTCATTTTTTATTTCGTGACCGTTTCCCGGCCGATCCGATCGGCCCTGTAACATCTGCGATCCTCGTGTAGGGGCAGGCGCGCGACGCGGGCGACGCGGCCGAGAAGGCGGCCGTCGTCTCGGGATCGGCTAAATCAGAGAAGCTCAGCGCATCGAGCGTGCAGGCCAGCGCGTTGGCCGCAGGCGCCTGCCCAAGCGGGGCGCAGAGCCATCCGTCGAGCCTGAGCTGGGCCTCGCGGGTGGCGAAGCCGAGGCAGGTCCGCGGAGCGGAGCCGCCGAACGTGATTTCCAGGGTTTCGACCGCGCCGAATTTGGTCCGGACTTGGTCGCGGGACCCGGTCTTGATCACCGCGAGGGCGTGGCCGGAAGCAGCACGGCGCGCCATCAGGACGAAGAGGGTCGGCGCCGCGCCCGCATTCCCGCCGCGCGTGAGCGTCACCCGCAGCGCCGGGGCCTCAACCGCGGCCATATCCCCGCGGCTCAGCACATCCTCGCGCAAGCCCGTACGCGGGTCGATCCCGGCAGTCACGCGCACCGGATCGATCCCAGGCTCCGCTATGTCGAACAGTGCGGGGGAGATCAGCGGCGGGGCCGGAGTGGGCGGCATCGCGGGCTTGAAGCGTGACGCCAGCGGCAAAGGCATCGACGGTCCAGCCTTCGACGCGACCGGCGCGCCGCCCGGCCGCCACGCGCAGACGCACAACAGGGCGATCAGAGCCGAAGCCGCGATGAGGCGTAGGCCAAGGGCGCCGGGCGACAACGTCACCCACCCCGTGAGACCTACGCCCCGACCGGCGGACGCGCACCGATCCCCTGCCTCCCCCGATCCAGCCACCATGGTATCCCGCCGACAGACGACCTCGTCACGTGCCCGTGATCGTCGGCGCTAAGGATTGAATTCCGCTGGCGGTCCCATCTCCGTCACCGGATTCCCCGCATCAGGGTGAATTGATCGTTGCCGCATGGTCGGCCTTGACACCGCTCCCCCATGCGCGCCTTGCTCGGGCAGGCCGTCGATCCCACCTCCCTCGAGGACAAGATCTGCGGCCGCGTCCGTTTGGCGGGCGCTGTCCGGCACGAACGATCCTTCGGCCGATTTGCATGGCATGAGCGCGGCGCCCGGATCGGTCAGGGTATTCCGCGCGGAGACGAGAGATGGGTTACAAGGTCGCCGTCGTCGGCGCCACGGGCAACGTGGGCCGCGAGATGCTCGATATCCTGGCCGAGCGGGCATTCCCCGCTGACGAGGTCGTGGCGTTGGCTTCGCGCCGCAGCCAGGGTCAGGAAGTCTCCTATGGCGACAAGACGCTCAAGGTCAAAACGCTCGACTCCTACGACTTCACCGACACCGACATCTGCCTGATGTCGGCGGGCGGCGAGGCGTCCAAGGAATGGTCGCCGCGGATCGCCCAGCAGGGCTGCGTGGTGATCGATAACTCCTCGGCGTTCCGCTACGACGCCGACGTGCCGCTGATCGTGCCGGAGGTGAATGCCGACGCGGTGGTGGGCTTTACCAAGCGCAACATCATCGCCAACCCGAATTGCTCGACCGCCCAGCTGGTCGTCGCGCTGAAGCCGCTCCACGAGGCGGCGACGATCAAGCGTGTCGTGGTCTCGACCTACCAGTCGGTATCCGGCGCCGGCAAGGAGGCGATGGACGAGCTGTTCAACCAGACCCGCGCGGTGTTCACCGCCGGCGAGATCAAGCAGGGTGGCAAGTTCACCAAGCGCATCGCCTTCAACGTCATCCCCCATATCGATGTGTTCATGGAGGATGGCTACACGAAGGAAGAGTGGAAGATGGTCGCCGAGACCAAGAAGATGCTCGATCCGAAGATCAAGCTGACGGCGACTGCCGTCCGCGTTCCGGTCTTCATCGGTCATGCCGAGGCGGTGAACGTCGAGTTCGAGCGGCCGCTCTCGCCCGAGAAGGCCACCGAGATCCTGCGCGCCGCCCCCGGCGTGCTGGTGATCGATAAGCGCGAGAACGGCGGCTACATGACCCCCCACGAGGCGGCTGGTGAGGACGCGACCTACATCTCGCGCATCCGTGAGGACGCGACCATCGAGAACGGCCTGAACTTCTGGTGTGTTTCGGACAACCTGCGCAAGGGTGCGGCGCTCAACGCCGTGCAGATCGCCGAGGTGCTGGTGAACCGGAAGCTGCTCAACCGGGCCAAGCGTGCCGCCTGAGACTGGGCGATCGCGGCTGATCGATCCCCAACCGCGCGCCTCCCTCCCCCTTTGCGGGGGAGGGGAGGAGGCGGCAGCCCCCAAGCACACTGTCACGCGCCTGTCACGGACTCCCCTCACGCCGGTCGCCGAAACCCTCGGAGATTCGTCGTGCGGCGCGCACTCTCATCCTGCCTGATCGGATTCGGGCTCCTGGCTGCGTCCAACGCGCAAGCTGAGCCCCGCAACGTCGTGCTCTTCATCGCCGACGGCTTGCGCTACGGCATGGTCAACGCCGCCAACGCGCCGACCATGGACCGGCTGATGAAGTTCGGCGTGCGCTTCACCAACACCCATTCCTTGTTCCCGACCTTCACGATGCCCAACGCCACTGCGATGGCGACCGGGCACATGCTCGGCGATACCGGCCAGTACGGGAACACGATCTACACCGCCTTCCCGGTGCCGGGCGCGGGCGAAAGCCTGACGCCGTTCCTGGAGAACGATCCGGTCCTCGGCGATGTCGACGAGCATTTCGCCGGCAATTACTTGAACGAGGAAACGATCCTGCGCGCGGCGCACGCCAAGGGGCTGTCGACCGCAAGCATCGGTAAGCTCGGGCCGTCCCTCGTCTTCGATCACACCGCCCGCTCGGGCCGGGATACGATCCTGATCGACGACAGCACCGGCCACGCGGGGGGGATACCGCTGAGCGATGAGCTCAAGAGCCGCCTCGCCGCCGTCAGCCTGCCGGTTCAGGCACCGACCCGCGGCGCCAACGGACCGGCCGGCAATGCTGAGACGCCGGGAACGCTCTCCGCCAACGTCGATCAGCAGGCCTATTTCGCCGATGTGGCCACCAAGGCGGTCCTGCCGCTGTTCAAGGATCGCAAGAATCCGTTCGTGCTGGTCTTCTGGTCGCGCGATCCGGACGGAACGCAGCACAACCAGGGCGACAGTCTCGGCCACCTGGTCCCGGGCATCAACGGCCCGACCAGCCTCGCCGCGATCCGCAACGCCGACACCAACCTCGCAACGCTCCTGGCGGCCCTGAAGGATCAGGGGCTTGCGGAGACGACCGACGTGATCCTGACCTCGGATCACGGCTTCTCGACCATCTCAAAGGAGAGCGCGACGAGCTTTTCCGCGACCCAGAGCTACAAGGGTGTGCCGAGCCGTCAGCTGCCGCCCGGCTTCGTCGCCATCGACATCGCGCACGCCCTCGGCCTGACCCTGTTCGATCCGGACGCCAAGGGCGCCAAGCTCGGTGCGGACAGCTTTCCGAGCCGGGCCAACGGCCTGATCGGGACCGATCCGGCCAAGCCCGACGTCGTTGTGGCGGCTAATGGTGGCTCGGATCTCGTCTACATCCCGAATGGCGACCGGGCCCTGGCGCAGCGCGTGGTCGAGGCCCTGTCCAAGCAGGACTATGTCAGCGGCCTGTTCGTCAGCGCCGCGCTCGGGCCGATCCCGGGGACGCTGCCGCTCTCGGCCATCGCGCTGGACGGCTCGGCCCTGACGCCGATGCCCGCTATCGTGGTCAACTTCCGGAGTTTCTCGACCGGCTGCGCCGATCCGACCACCTGCGGCGTCGAGGTCTCCGACACGGCGCTGCAGCAGGGCCAGGGCATGCACGGCAGCTTCTCGCGGGCTGATACGCGCAACGTGATGGGCGCCGCAGGCCCGAGCTTCCGTACCGGGCTCGAGAGTCCGGTGCCGGCGAGCAACGCGGATCTCGGCAAGACCATGGCGCGGATCCTGGACCTCACGATCCCGAGCAGAGGTACGCTGGTCGGCCGGGTGCTCACGGAGGCGCTGACGAACGGCGCCACACCGAAAGCCGAGGCACACGTCTTGCGCTCGCAACCGGACGCGGCCGGGCTGACGACGATCCTGCGGTATCAGACGGTGGGCGAGACCCGCTATTTCGACACCGCCGGCTATCCGGGGCGGACCTTGGGCATGAGCGATGAAGGGCCTGCCGCGTCGGCCGAGGCCCACTGACAGCTCCTACGACGTTGGTTGCCGTGCCGGATGCGCTATCCGGCACGGTGGACGCGGCCTACGCCATCCCGAGCGCCTGCATGTAGAGCTCGAGGATAGCCTCCTGCTCCTGGCGCTCGCTGTGATCCTGCTTGCGGATCCGCAGGATGGTGCGCACCGCCTTGGCGTCGAAGCCCCGGCCCTTCAACTCGGCGAACACCTCCTTGATGTCGCCCATGATGCCGGCCTTCTCTTCCTCAAGGCGCTCCAGGCGTTCGATGAACTGCTTGAGTTCGTCGGCGGCCACGCCTTCGGCGGAGGAGACATCGCCGCCGGGCCGCTGCGCAGCGGCGGTGGGCATCGAATGGGCGTTCATGCGGCTCTCCGGACTACACGGCGCGGTTGCGCCCTGGACCCGTGGTTAACGGGCCGAACTTACCGGAAGCTGAACCGATTCGCGGCTGCTCAGTGACCCTTGGTCTGATTGGCCGCGAAGCCCGCCTGTTGCTCGGTGCTGGCCTCTTTTTGATGCTTCGCCTTCCAGGCGTCATACGGCATGCCGTAGACCGCCTCGCGGCTCTCGTCCTTGGTGAGCGCCACGCCCTTCTCGTCGGCGGCGTCCTTCAACCAGTTGGACAGGCAGTTCCTGCAGAATCCCGCAAGATTCATCAGATCGATGTTCTGCACGTCGGTGCGCGCGCGCAGATGCGCAACCAGCCGGCGAAACACCGCCGCTTCGAGTTCGGTCTGTGTGCGGGCGTCGATTTCGCTCATCGGGGTCATGACTTTCCGGTACGGGCAACGCCCCCGATTTCGGGACGCGGCGGGTGCAGATCAACCTGCGATCAGCGGCCGGAGGATGCGGGCGAAGCGCGCGGCCCACTCGTCCTGGCCAGCCTCGCCAGTGATCAGGTCCTGGCGGATCTCCACCAGAGCGTTCGGCAGGCCGCGGACCGTAGCGTGGCGGTCGATCGTGTCGCCCGGCAGGCCGCCGCCATAGGGTTGGTTGTCGCCGACATTCAGCCCAGCCGGATCAGCCTGGAGCGCCTGGATCAGCGGGCGGGCGAAGCGCTCGTCGCGGTCGTACAGGATGCCGACCTGCCAGGGCCGCGGAATGCCGCGCCAATACGGCGTGAAACTGTGCATGGTCAGGATCGCGGGCGGGCGGCCGGCGGCCCCGGCGGCCGCGATCGCCGCGTCGAGGGCGGCGTCGAACGGCGCATAGAAGCGCGCGATCCGCGCCTGCTTGCCGGCCTCATCGATCCGCGCATTGCCCGGCACCACGGCGCCGTCCGAGAGGCGCATCACCAGGGTCGGATCGGCGCGGCCACGATTCGGGTCGATGATCAGGCGGGAGAAGTTCGTGAGGATCGCAGGCGCCCCGAGCTGCGCCGCCAGGCTCCGGGTCACCGCGGCGGCACCGATGTCGTAGGCGATGTGCCGGGTGAATTCGGAGGCCGGAAGCCCGAGCTCGATGTCGGGTGGCACGTAGTTTGAGGCGTGGTCGCAGGCAATGACGAGGCCGCAGGCAGGATCGCCGGGGATGATCTCGCAGGGATGTGGTGCGGCGGCGGCTTCAGTCTCCGGACAGGTCACGAGGCTCCCAGGTCTTCCAATTTGTGCGGGGGCGCCGATGGCGCTTGCCGTGGGGCGAAGGCTCGGGCAGATCACCTACCAAGGATCGTGCGTTCACGGCAAGAAACGGGCCCGCCGCCCCGGCAAGAAACGGGCGGGGATCGTGCGATCGGGTCTAGAGAGGAGCCCGTCCGACGCCATGACCGAGACCGCCCCGCCCGCCGTCGATCCCGCGATTCAGGCCCAGCGTGCGCTGCTCAACAGCCTTCTCACGGCGGCGATCCGGGCGGCGCATCCCGATCTCGCCCTGCCGCCGCACCTGCCCGAGCCGAGCGCCGGTCGGCTGATCATTCTGGCGGCGGGCAAGGCTGCGGGGAGCATGAGCGCCGTGGCGAGCCGATTCTACCGGCAGCAGCACGGACTCGGAGACGACCGGATCATCGGCCTCGCAGTAGCCCGCCACGGCTACGGGCAGGAAGCGCCGGGGATCCACATGGTTGAAGCGGGCCATCCCGTCCCCGACGAGGCCGGCATCGCAGCCACCAAGGAAGCGCTTCGGCTCGCCACCGAGGCCGGCCCGGACGACGAGGTGCTGGTGCTGCTCTCCGGCGGTGGCTCGGCGAACTGGATCGCCCCGGCGGGCGACCTGACGCTCCCCGAGAAGCAGGCGATCACCCGCGCGATGCTGCGCTCCGGCGCCCCGATCGGCGAGATCAACACGGTGCGCAAGCACATTTCCCGGATCAAGGGCGGGCGCCTCGCACTCGCAGCCCGTAACGCGCGGCGGATCCTGACGCTGGCGATCTCGGATGTGCCCTTCGACGATCCCGCGGTGATCGCCTCGGGTCCGACCGTACCCGATCCGTCCACCCTGGCGGATGCCCGCGCGATCTGCGAGCGCCGCGGCATCCCGCTGCCGGAAGAAGCGACGCGCCTGCTCAACGACCCGAACAACGAGACGCCGAAGGCCGGCGATCCGGCCTTCGCCCGAGCGGAATACCGCATCATCGCCCGCCCGATTGATGCCCTCAACGCGGCGGCGGAGGGCGCCCGCGCGGCCGGCTACGAGCCGGTGATGCTTGGCGCCGATCTGGAGGGCGAAGCTCGAGAGGTCGCGGCCGAGCACGCCGTTGCGGCCAAGCGCTACAAGCACGCTGGCCAACGCGTCGCGCTGATCTCGGGTGGGGAGCTCACGGTGACAATCCGGGGGGAGGGCAATGGCGGCCCAAACCAGGAATACGCGATGGCCCTCGCAGTGGCGCTGGCGGGAGAGCCGGGCATCTCCGGCATCAGCGCCGACACCGACGGCACCGATGGCGGCCGCGGGCATGCCACCGATCCCGCGGGGGGCATCATCGATCCCACGACCTTGGAGCGCGCCCGCGCCGCTGGCCTCGACCCGGCCGCGATGCTGGACCAGAACGACTCCACCGCGTTCTTCGCGGCCCTCGGCGACCTCGTGAACCCCGGCCCGACCTGTACCAATGTCAACGACTGTCGCATCATCCTCGTCAATTGAAGCTTCGTCCCGATTGGTGAGCTTCGGCTTTCGAAAAAGGATGTTCCAAGTTCTGGAATCGGAAGCAGCGTCCAGACCTCGGTTCCGGGGGCGTTCCTCCCGGTCGGGCAACGTGACAGCGCAGGTCTTCTACGCAGGCGCGGCTCTCGGACTTGCGCTGCTCTTTCCGAGCCCCGCGAAAGCCGACCTTCGTCTCTGCAATCAGACCGCGAGCAAGGTTGGCATCTCGATCGGTTACCGCGATCCGCAGGGATGGGTGACCGAAGGGTGGTGGGACCTCGCGCCGAAGGCTTGCGAGACGCTGCTCAAGGGGGCGTTGGCGGCGCGGTTCTACTATGTCTTCGCGGTCGATTACACCCGGGGCGGCGAATGGAACGGGCGCTCGCTGATGTGCACCCGTGATTCGGAATTCACGATCCGCGGCATCGAGGATTGTCTGGCCCGAGGCTATGACCGCAACGGCTTCTTCGAGGTCGATACCGGCGAGCAGAAGAGCTGGACGATCCAACTCACCGACCCAAATCGCGCCGACGTATCCGCAAAACCATAACGTGAGGACGGCGTTTTGATGCCGTCCTGCAAGGGATGCGTGGCCCTGCCATCGGCACACGAATTCGGTGCTGCCATCCGGCACGCCGTCAAAATATCGGGAGGACACATCTTGAAACGCTCGCGCCGCACAAAGATCGTCGCCACGCTTGGACCGGCTTCCGATTCGCCGGAGATGATTGAGCGGCTGTTCCGCGCGGGCGTGGACGTGTTCCGGCTCAACATGAGCCACCTCCCGCGGGAGAAGCTGCCCGAGAAGGTCGAGATCATCCGCACCATCGAGCGCGAGGCCAAGCGGCCAATCGGGATTCTGGTCGATCTCCAGGGCCCGAAGCTGCGGCTCGGCACCTTCGCGGAGGGCGCCGCGATGATCGAGGCCGGCGCGACCTTCGTGCTCGATGGCGACCCGACGCCGGGTGATGCCGCACGCTGCCACCTCCCACATCCCGAGATCCTGGAAGCGCTGGAGCCTGGTCACGCGATCCTGCTCGACGACGGCAAGCTGCGGCTGTCGGTGATCGAGACGTCGCACAACCGTGCCGTGACCCGCGTCGAGGTCGGCGGCCGGATCTCGAACCGGAAGGGCGTGTCGCTGCCGCACACCGTGATCCCGGTTCCGGCTATGACCGACAAGGACCGGGCGGATCTCGATGCCGGCCTGAATGCCGGCGCGGACTGGATCGCCGTGTCCTTCGTCCAGCGGCCCGAAGACGTGGCCGAGGTGAAGAAGGTCTGTGCCGGTCGTGCGCTGGTCATGGCCAAGATCGAGAAGCCCCAGGCGCTGACGCGCCTCGACGAGATCCTCGAGATCTCCGACGGGCTGATGGTCGCGCGCGGTGATCTCGGCGTGGAGATGCCGCTGGAGCAGGTGCCGGGCGTGCAAAAGCGCATCACCCGAGGGGCACGACGCTACGGCAAGCCGGTCGTCGTCGCCACGCAGATGCTCGAATCGATGATCACGGCGCCGGTCCCCACCCGGGCCGAGGTCTCGGACGTCGCCACCGCAGTCTACGAGGGCGCCGACGCCGTAATGCTCTCGGCCGAGAGCGCCTCGGGCGCCCATCCGATCGGCGCAGTCGAGACCATGAACCGGATCGCCGAACAGGTGGAACGGGACCAGATCTACTGGTCGATCATCCGCGCTCAGAGTGCAACGCCGGACGAGACCGCGGCCGACGCCATCGCGGCCGCCGCGCACCAGATGGTCGACGCGCTAAATCTCGACGCGATCATGGCCTGGACCAATTCCGGCTCGACGGCGCTGCGCCTCTCACGGGAACGCCCCAACGCCACCGTGATCGCATTGACGCCCCGGCGCGAGACCGCCCGCCGTCTCGCCCTGGCTTGGGGCACGCATCCGATCGTCACCAAGGATGCCAGCGACGTGGACGACATGTCGTTCCGTGCCGCCAAGTTTGCGGTGCGCGAAAAATTCGCCGCCGTGGGTGATCGGGTCATTGTGGTGGCCGGCCTGCCGTTCGGCACGCCCGGAGCCACGAATCTTGTGCGCCTTACCTTCATCACCCGTGAGCACGCCGAGAAGGCTTGATCGCGTCACTGCGCGTTGCTGCACGCGCGGTCCCGATGGCCGACGGATCCGCGGGATCCCTCCGCATCAAAGAGCGGCCGGCGCACCGAAATCCTCCCCCTTCGCGGGGGAGGACGGCACGGACCGGTCTCCGATCAGGATCCCTCGCTCAGCGCGTCGCCGCCGGTAGGGCATTGGACGTTCCCTTCAGATCGCCCGACAGCCGCGCGATCTCCGCGGTCACCCGTTCGGCGGCCACGTACTGGAGCATGTGGCCAATCCCCGGCAGCAGGACGAGTCGCGCGTTCGGGATCGCCTGCGCCAACGGCACCGCCTGCATGTCGCTGCGGACGATCGGGTCCGCCTCGCCGGAGATCACCAGGGTCGGAACCCGGATCGTGCCGTAGCGCGGGCTCTGCGCCGACAGCGCCGCCGCCAGGCCCAGAAGATCCTGCACATTGGCGAGCAGCGTTGCAGGCCGCAGGACCAGATCAGCCCGAGCCAGTTCCGGGTAGTCCGGGTTCGCCGTCTGAGGTGTGAAGACCCGGCGCGCCGCCTCGGGCAGGAAATGCTGCGCGAGCGGCGGTCCGATTGTGCGGCTCAGGAGCCAGGCCACAGGCGGCGCCACGGCGATCCGCCAGTAGAACGGCAAATCCGGCAACCGGTCCGGCATCGGCATCGCCACCGGCGCCGCGAGGGCGAGGGCGGTAACCCGTTCCGGATGATTGAGGGCGAGAGCAAGGGCCAGCGCACCGGACCAGGAATGGCCGAACACGATCGCCGGGCCAACGCCCATGCGCTCCAGCGCCTCCGCGATCAGGCGCGCCTGGACGGCCGGCGCGGCCGCATCGTCACCGGCGATCCGGTCGCTCCAGCCGAAGCCGGGGCGATCGAAAGCGATGACCCGGAATCCGCGGGCGGCGAGACGGTGGCCCACGCCTTCCATCGGGTCGGACGCGTTGGCGGACGCGCCGTGCAGCAGAACGATCGGCGGTCCGTTCGCGGGCCCCTCCTGGATCGTGGCGAGGCGACCACCGGTGACCGTGACGAAGGGCCCGGCCGGCGGGTAAGCCGCGCTCACCCGAATTGTAATCCAGAGACTCGCTACTGCGCCGACCACCAGTACGAGGCTCGCGAACGCGGCGGGGAACGCGAGGATTGCGAGCAGGATGCCGAGCATCCGGGTCACAGGTCGCGGCCGTCGACCTCCGGCGTCAGGCGATCGATCGCCTCGCCGATTTTGTCCATCTGCGGATAGAGTGCGTGCGCCCGGCGAAAGGCCGCCAGCGCGCGAACCTTGTCATCCTGCGAATCGTAGATCCGCCCCAGTGCCGCCCAGGCCTCGAAATGGCGTGGCTCCAGCACCAGTGCCCGTTTCAGATCGCCGATGGCGTCGTCCTTGTCGGTCAGAAGCCAGAAGACGGTGGCGCGCCGGTTCCATCCCTCGGACCAGTTGGGCTCCAGGGCCGTGACACGGTCCATCAGCTCTGCCGCCAGGGCGAAATCGTGGGCCGTGACGGCCTGACGGGCCCGGTCGGTCAGCAAGTCTGCGGTGGGGCTGCCGGAGCCGGAGAGCCGCCGCTCAATCAGCCGCGCGATGCCCTTGGCCTCGACGGGATCCTCGCTGGCGCGCAGGCGGATAAACAGATCGTCGAGGGTCGGCGGCTTCGGAGCCGGCTTTGCCTCCGGTGCCGTCCGGCCGGGCCGGGCGGGTTCGGAGGCAGCCCAGGCCGCAGGCGAAGCGGTCGCCAGAACGGGGAGGCAGAGCAGGGCGACGAGGAGACGGCTCGGCATCATGATGCCAGAGTGTGCGCCGCCTGTCGGATCGTCAACGTGCCGCGGTGCCGCGCACGCGAAAACAGCCGGACATGGAGTCCGGCTGCGCCAACTCGACAGCAAGCGAGCCGCTGGGCCTCAGCCCTGGCGAGCCTTGAAGCGCTTCTGCGTCTTGTTGATCACGTAGACCCGGCCCTTGCGACGCACGAGCTGGTTGTCACGGTGCCGACCGCGCAGGGACTTGAGGGAGTTACGGATCTTCATCGGTCTCTCGAGCCCAGAGGGCCGTCCATCAATGGGGAATCGGGAACGTGGTCACGAAGCTGGACGCGAATTCGCGTCCGGCGATCACGGCACACGCATCGCGGGATGGCGCCGCCATATCAGGATTCGCCCCGCCAAGGCAAGGCGCGCTCGCCCTAATGGATGACGTCGCGATTCGTAACCGCCGGCGTCTCCACCAACTGGCGCCCGATCTCGTGAAGCAGCACATCCAGCAGCGGCTTCAAGCGCTCGAATTCCGGTTGCTGTAAACCCGCTTCGGCCGTTTCGAACAGGGCCAGCGCCAGTCCGGCGACCCGGTCGAGCCCACCCGTGGAGATCTCGGCGGCACAGAAGGCGTCCTCGTCAAGATCCCCATCCTGGCGGCTCGCAGTCACATCGATGACGATCCCGCGCGCTTCGGCCACGACACCATCCGCGCTCCGGCTGAAGCGGCCCCGCGCCAGGATCCACCTGACATCCCCCAGATCGGGGACGGTCCGGAATTGCGCTACGAGAAGCCCGCCTTGCTGCCGAAGATCTTCAATGAGCAAGCCGATCCGCCGCTGATCCTCGGAATGAATCCGGTCCAGGAGCAGAGTAAAGGTGGCCCCCCGATCCGCCCTGGCCCGTGGAACACCCAGCATGGCCGCCGCCGCAGCGTCGCAGCGGAGAACGTCATCGACGTCATGCCATTCCCAGGTGCCGACATCCGACGCGGCGAGCGCGCGCGCCATGCTCTCGCTGCCCCGTCGCCGCGTTCGCGCATCAACCCCCACAGGACTGCTCTCCAGTCAAACGTCGCATGTGCCGCCCGGAAGGGGGAGTCTCAGCGCAGTCTCAAGCGGTTCCCGAAAGGGCATAACGCGACCGGCGGCCTTTCAGGGCGCCGTTCAGGCGCGGGCATAGACCCCGGTGAGCACGCCTTTGCCGAGCACATGCCCCTCCATCGCCTTGAGAAGCGCACCCCGCCCGGGAGTCTCCGAGAGGTCGAGGGGTTGCGTCAGCGAATAGATTTGGAAAACGTAATCGTGCCGCCCGTGACCGCTCGGCGGATCGGGCGGCAGCCAGCCGGCGTGCAGAAAGCTGTTTCGGCCAAGCGGTAGACCCTCATCGGCCGAATGGCCGGAGACCTCACCTTCCTGCAGTTCGGTGCGATCCGTCGGCAGGTTCCAGACGATGAGGTGGACCAGCGGCTGCGGCGTCGGACTGCCGGCATCCTCGACCAGAAGAACAACGGATGCGGTTTCCGGAGTCAGGCCACTCCAGGCCAGGGGAGGCGACAGACCAGCACCGTCCGCAGTGAAGCGGGCGGGCATGTCGCCCCCGTCGGCGAAGGCCGGACTGGTCAGCGTCAGCGAGGCCGGGACATCCGCGAAAGCCGCGTGACAGGCCGTCTTTGCAACGCCGGCCTTGAGCCCCGACAGGGCCTCGCCCACCGCGCTGGGTATCTTCTCGAGCATCGTAACCGTCTCCGCCGCGATGCCAACGGCGAAGAGGCCGCTCGGTTCAGTCCCGACGTTCGGCCGCGACCATGTAGTTCACCGCCGTGTCCCGACCCACGCGCCAGCCATCGGTCAGCGGGTTGTAGACGACACCAACCGTATCGGTCACCGACAAGCCACCCGACCGGATCGCCCGACCGAGTTCGTCCGGTCTCACGAACTTCTCCCAATTGTGCGTGCCCCGCGGCAGCCAGCCGAGCACATACTCGGCGCCGACGATCGCCAATGCGAAGGAGCGCAGCGTCCGATTGAGGGTTGCGGAAAACAGCATCCCACCGGGCTTCACGGCAGCGCAGGCGGTGCGCACGAAGGCCGGCATGTCGGACACGTGCTCCACCACTTCCATGATCAGCACGGCATCGAAGCTCCGCCCGGCGGCCACGACCGCCTCGATCGTCTCGCCGCGGTAATCGACCGGCACGCCGGCGGCCTCGGCATGGGCTCGGGCCACCGCGATGTTCTGCTCGGCCGGGTCGAGTCCCGTTACGTTTGCACCGAGCCGGGCCAGCGGCTCAGACAGGACGCCACCGCCGCAGCCGACATCGCAGATCGTCAGCCCATCGAGGGGGAAGGGCGCGTTCGGATCGCGCCCATAATGGCGGCAGAGGGCGTCGCGGATATAGGCGAGCCGCACCGGGTTGAACCGGTGCAGAACCCGCATCGGGCCGGCCTCGTCCCACCACGTAGCGGCGAGCGCGTCGAAGCGGGCGACCTCGCCCTGATCGACGAAGCCTGCCGAGCCGTATGCCGTGGCTGCTTCCTTGGCTGCCCTGTCCATCCGCGATCCGTCTGAGAGGTTTGGGCCTGCGCTTTAGCACGGGGCGCCGTTGGAAGTCGCCGCGGCGCGGGGGCGCCATGATGGGGCCATGCTTGGCCGGTTGTTGACACCCAACCGGGCCGCTTGTACCCGCCCAACACCCTTCGGATCGACCTGCTTCGGTCCTGCCCCGTCGCCATCGAAAAGCCCGCGCCATCGGGAACCCGCGATCGAGAGACCATGCCCCGTCTGGTGATGAAATTCGGCGGCACCTCCGTCGCTACCGTCGATCGCATCCGAAACGTGGCGCGCCATGTCGCTCGCGAGGTCGCGGCCGGCTACGAGGTCGCCGTCATCGTGTCGGCCATGTCGGGCAAGACCAACGAGCTGGTCGATTGGGTCAAGGATGCCAACCCGCTCTACGATCCCCGCGAGTATGACGCGGTGGTCGCCTCGGGCGAGCTCGTCACCGCCGGCCTCCTGGCGATCGCCCTCCAGAAGGACGGGATCAAGGCACGCTCCTGGCAGGGCTGGCAGATCCCCGTCGTGACCTCCGAAGCGCACGGCTCGGCACGCATTGCCGAGATCGACCCGAAGAATCTGGAGGCCGGCTTCGCGAAGGGCGAGGTTGCGGTCATCGCCGGCTTCCAGGGTATCCATGCCGAGACCGGCCGGGTGACGACTCTGGGCCGCGGCGGCTCCGACACCTCGGCGGTGGCGGTGGCGGCCGCCATCGGGGCCGAGCGCTGCGATATCTACACGGATGTGGACGGGGTCTACACCACCGATCCCCGCATCGTGCCGAAGGCCCGCCGCATGGAGCGCGTGACCTTCGAGGAAATGCTGGAGATGGCCTCGCTGGGCGCCAAGGTGCTGCAGGTCCGCTCGGTGGAACTCGCCATGGTCCATCGGGTGCCGACCACGGTACGCTCCTCCTTCGATCCGCCGGACGCCGCGCGCCCGGGCACCCTCATCTGCGACGAGGACGACATCGTGGAACAGCAGATCATCACCGGGATTGCCTTCTCCCGGGACGAGGCGCAGATCACCCTGCGCAAGGTCAAGGACAGCCCGGGTGTCGCCGCCGCGATCTTCGGGCCGTTGGCCGACGCCAACATCAACGTCGACATGATCATCCAGACGGTGTCGGGCGACCAGTCGACCACCGACATGACGTTCACGGTGCCGGCTTCGGATTACGAGCGGTCCCGCGCGATCCTCGACGAGGCGCGGACACAGATCGGCTACGCGCAGATCGAAGGCGCAACCGATGTCGTGAAGGTTTCCGCGATCGGCGTCGGTATGCGCAGCCACGCCGGTGTCGCCGCCAAGGCCTTCCGGGCACTCGCCGAGAAGGGAATCAACATCCGCGCGATCACCACGTCAGAGATCAAGTTCTCCGTGTTGATTGAGGCCGCCTACACAGAGCTTGCCGTGCGCACGCTCCACTCGCTATACGGCCTGGATCAGGCCTGAGCCGGGGACGACGCGGTTTCGATCAAGGCGCGTGGTGTGAGCTGAACAGTCGCGGGCCGTTTCGCCGATGCCAGAGCGCGTCTGGAGAGAGCGGTACGGTCCATCCGGTGCCGGCCATCCCGAGCTTGGCGCCAAGGTTGCAGGGTGGTCGACGCCAAGGCCACTCACCGACACTGGAACGACGAAACGATGCCCGCTGCGCCCGGAGGCCCGCGCCTGCTGCTGCGCCGCCTCCGCGAAGCGATGGCGGAGCCGGTCAGCCCCCAGGCACGTCTCGACCGCATCGTCGTATTGATCGCCGCCAACGTGGTGGCCGAGGTCTGCTCGGTCTACGTGTTGCGGGATGACAACACCTTAGAGTTGTTCGCCACCGAGGGCCTGAACCGCGAGGCGGTCCACCAGACCCGCATGCGCACCGACGAGGGCCTCGTCGGCCTGATCGCCCGCACGGCCGAGCCGCTCTCCCTGTCCGACGCGCAGAACCATCCGGCCTTCTCGTACCGGCCAGAAACGGGTGAAGAGGCCTACCACGCCTTCCTCGGTGTGCCGCTCCTGCGCGCCGGCAACACGCTCGGTGTGCTGACCGTTCAGAACAAGACCTACCGGGTCTATTCCGAGGAGGAGATCGAGGCGCTCCAGACCACCGCCATGGTGCTCTCGGAGATGATCGCCTCCGGCGAATTGGAGGGCTTGGCGCCGGATGCCGGCACCGCGGCCCGCCGCCCGGTCCTGGCCAGAGGCATCGCGCTCGCGGACGGGATCGGCCTCGGCTACGTGGTGCTGCACGAGCCCCGCGTCGTCGTGAAGACGCTGATCGCCGAGAACGTCGACCGCGAGGTTGCCCGCCTCGACGCCGCGATCGAGGAGGTCCGCTCGGCGATCGACGCCCTCGTGGAGCGGGGCGACCGGATCGGCACGGCCGAGTCCCGCGAGGTGCTGGAGACCGTCCGTATGTTCGCCCACGACAAGGGCTGGCTTCGGCGCATGCGCGAGGCGGTGGCCTCCGGCCTGACCGCGGAGGCGGCCGTCGAGCGGGTGCAGTCGGACAACCGCGCCAAGATGATGCGCCAGTCCGACCCATATCTGCGCGAGCGGCTGCACGATCTCGACGACCTCGCCAACCGCCTGTTGCGGTCGCTCATCGGCCGTGAGGCGGCCGGCATCGTGGTCCTTCCCGAGAACGCGATTCTGGTCGCGCGGACCATGGGGCCGGCGGCGCTCCTCGACTATGAAGCCTCGACCCTGCGCGGCATCGTGCTGGAGGAGGGCGGACCGACCAGCCACGTCGCCATCGTCGCCCGAGCCCTCGGCATCCCGGCGGTGGGCGAAGTCGAGAACGCCACGGCGCTCTGCGACGCGGGCGATGCCATCATCGTCGATGGCGTCGCGGGCGAGATCCATGTCCGGCCCGGCCCCGAGGTCGAGGCCGCCTACGCCGAGATGGTCCGGCTGCGCGCCCGCCGTCAGGAGCAGTACCGGGCCCTGCGCGACGTGCCGGCCCAGACCCGCGACGGCGTACGCGTCGGCCTGCACTTGAACGCCGGACTGCTGGTCGATTTCAGCCATCTGCACGAGACCGGCGCCGAGGGTGTCGGCCTGTTCCGCACCGAGCTGCAATTTATGGTTGCGCAGCGGATGCCGTCGGCGGCCGAGCAGGAGGAGCTCTACCGCAAGGTGTTCGCCGCCTCGGCGGGCAAGTCCGTCACGGTCCGCACCCTCGATATCGGTGGCGACAAAATCCTGCCCTACATGGCCAAGCTCGAGGAGGAGAACCCGGCCCTGGGCTGGCGGGCGATCCGTATCGGCCTCGACCGGCCAGCCCTGCTGCGCATGCAATTGCGCGCGCTCCTGAAGGCCGCCGACGGCGATCCGCTGAAGATCATGTTCCCCATGGTCGCGACCGTGGACGAGTTCGTGCGCGCCCGCGGCATCGTCGAGCGCGAGAAGGCTTATCTGAAGCGCCACGGCTACCGACTGCCTGCCGATTGCCGGCTCGGTGCGATGATCGAGGTGCCCTCGCTGCTGTTCCAGATCGACGAGATCGCAAGGGAAGCCGACTTCCTGTCGGTGGGCTCGAACGACCTGATGCAGTTCCTCTTCGCGGTGGACCGGGAGAACCGCCGGGTCGCCGACCGGTTCGATCCGTTGAGCGTCGCGGCGCTCCGCGCCTTCCGGCTGATCGCCGAGCGGGCCAACGCGGCCTCCTGCCCGGTGACCGTCTGCGGGGAGATCGGCGGCCGCCCCCTCGATGCCATGGCGCTGATCGGGCTCGGGTATCGCAATCTGTCGATGTCCCCGGCCGCCATCGGCCCGGTCAAGGCGATGGTCCTGAGCCTTGACGCCAAGGCCGTCGCGGCCTTGATCGATGCCGAGATGGCGCAGATGCACGACGGCGATTCCCTGCGCCCGGCGCTCACCGCCTTCGCGCACGCCCACGGCGTCCCTATCTGAGGCTTCGACCCTTGCCGAACATTCAGCCGGGGTTGTACGGCAACGCCACGACGCTTTCGGGCGACGCGCCGCGGCTTCCGCTCTCGAACGGGCGAGGCGTGGGGAGGGAGGACATCGCGCCGGGTCGAAGACCTTGCGGGCCAAGCCCTTCCACGCCCGAGACGTGATCCGCGCCCCGGCCGGAACGCCGCGCACAGACCTGCAGAAACACGGGCGATGATCCCCTTTCCCACCGAGCGCCTCGACGCCATCCTGGCGCGGCACGATATCGTCACCGCACAGCTCGCCTCCGGCGAGGGCGAACCCGACACTGTGGTGCAGCTCTCGCGGGAGCTCTCCGACCTCGATCCCGTGGTGGCGGCGATACGCCTCTACCGGTCGGCCCTGGAAAACCTCGCCGGCGTCGAAGCCCTGATCGATGAGCCCGGTACCGATTCCGATATGCGGGCGCTCGCCGCGGAGGAGAAGCCGGAGGCGCAGGCCCATCTGGAGGCCGCGCATCGCGAACTCCAACTCCTGCTGCTGCCCAAGGACGCGGCTGACGAGAAGAGTGCCATCCTCGAAGTCCGTGCCGGGACCGGCGGCGACGAGGCAGCCCTGTTCGCGGGCGACCTGTTCCGGATGTACGCCAAATACGCAGAGTCGAAGGGCTGGCGTGTCGAGGTCATCTCCGAGAGCGAGGGCACGGTCGGCGGTTTCCGCGAGGTTGTGGCCGAGGTGAAGGGCCGGGGTGTATTCGCGCGCCTCAAGTTCGAGAGCGGCGCCCACCGGGTGCAACGCGTGCCCAATACTGAAACCCAGGGCCGCATCCACACCTCCGCCGCCACGGTGGCGGTGCTACCGGAGGCCGAGGAGGTCGACATCCACGTCAATGACGCGGATCTGAAGATCGATACGATGCGCGCCCAGGGCGCCGGCGGCCAGCACGTCAACAAGACGGAGTCGGCGATTCGGATCACCCACCTGCCGACCGGCATCGTTGTCTTCGTTCAGGAGGAGCGGTCGCAGCACAAGAACCGGGCCCGCGCCATGGCGCTTCTGCGTGCCCGGCTCTACGAGGCCGAACGAACGGCCAAGGATTCGGCCCGCGCCGCTGACCGCAAGGCGCAGGTCGGGTCCGGTGATCGCAGCGAGCGGATCCGCACCTATAACTTCCCGCAGGGCCGGGTGACCGACCACCGGATCAACCTGACCCTCTACAAGCTGGAGGAGGTGATGGCCGGTACCGCCTTGGATGAGGTCGTGGACGCCCTCATCACCGAGCATCAGGCTGAACTTCTCGCCGCCGAGGGCATGGCCTGAGCAGGGCCGTGGCACCCGGATCGAGTCAGGGCCTGTCCCGCCGCGCCGCTCTGCGGCGGTGTGTCATCGCGCTGGAGGCCGCCGGTTTCAGCGGTGCCGCCGGCGAGGCTCGTTTTCTCCTGCTGGGAACCCTGGCGCTGGAGACGCGCGACCTTCTGCTGGCCGGCGAGACGCCGCTCACTCCGGACGAAGCTGCATCTCTCGATGCCGCACTGGCGCGGCGGCTGTCCGGCGAGCCCGTGGCCCGGATCCTCGGCGCCTGGGAATTCTGGGGCCTGCCGATCCGGCTCGCGCCTGAAACCCTGGTCCCGCGGCCGGATACCGAAATTCTCGTCGAAGCCGCTCTCAAGGCCGAACCGGACCGGAACGCTCCTCTGCGCTGCCTCGATCTCGGAACGGGGTCCGGTTGCATCCTGGTAGCGCTCCTGAGTGAGCTCCCGCAGGCTTTCGGGATCGGTGTCGACCGCTCGGCCGGAGCGCTCGCGACGGCGCGCCACAACCTTGTCGCGAATGGCTTTGGCGCACGATCCGCTGTCGTGCTCTCGGATTGGGGCGATGCGCTCCGTGGCGAGTTCGATCTGATCGTGTCGAACCCGCCCTACATCGTGCGCGATGTCATCCCGACCCTCGCTCGAGACGTCCGCATACACGATCCGGTGAGGGCTCTCGACGGCGGCATAGACGGTCTCGATGCCTACAGGCGCATCTTTCAGGGCGTCCGCCGCCAGGGACTGCTTGCCGCCGGCGGGACGCTTGCCCTCGAGATCGGCTACGATCAGGCGGACGCCGTGAAAGATCTGGCCGAAGCGGCTGGCTTCACCGATCGGGGCCTGACCCGCGATCTTGCGGGTCACGACCGGGTTCTGTGCTTTGGTCTTCACAATGGCCACCGGGATGCCTAAATCCCGGTCGACGCTTCGTCATAGAAAAAAGGCTTGTTGCCTCCGCTGGGGAACGCTAGTGTCGGCTTGAAGATCGCGAACGGTTCGTTAAGACGGACTACGATAAGGTCGGCAACGACCTCAGGTCGCCAAGGGTTCGCTGATCCCCCACAACCGCTGGACCAGGGCGCGCGTGTGACAGCGCGGCGGTTCAGCAGCATCGAACCTGACAATCAGCTGGTTTCCGGTGCCTGACCCGGGCGCGCGGTGCGAGAGATGGTCAGAGAGACGCGAAGGTCGCGATGCGGCCGTACGCGCGGCGCCACCGGGTGCGCTTGACCGGTTAGCGTCCTTATTACCGCGTTGGGCGCCCCCGAAGACAGTCGTTTGCGTGAACGAGGGTCATTATAGACCGATGAGACCAAACCAGAATCGACGGATGCGCGGCCGGAACCGGCCGAAGGGTCCGAATCCACTGACGCGCTCGTACGAATCCAACGGTCCCGACGTCAAGATTCGCGGCACCGCGCAACACATCGCCGACAAATACGCGCAGCTTGCGCGAGACGCGCTGGCCGCTGGCGATCCGGTCGCTGCCGAAAACTATTTCCAGCACGGCGAACACTATTTCCGGATCGTATCCGGTGCTCAGGAGCAGACCCGTCCAGCAAATACGGGTGGTTACGCCAGTCGCCCCTATGACGACGAGATGGACGAGGGCGACGAGGACGGGCAGGGCAACGGCGCTTCGCAGAATGGCCACGCCTATAACGGCTACGACGAGGGCGATCCCGGTCAGCAGCCGCAGCCTTACGAAAATCGCTCCGACCTGAATCAGGATGGTCGCCAGAACCGGGACCGGTTCCAGAACCGCGATCAGCGTCGCTTCGATAACAACGGCCGGCAAGATTATCGGCGGCAGGACCAGCAGCGGCAGGACCAGCCGCGGCAGGACTACCAGCGGCAAGATTATCAGCGACCCGATTACCGGCAGGACCGCCAGGCGAACCGGCAGGAGCGTCAGGATTACAGCCGGCAGGACTATCGACAGGACCGTCCGGACAACCGGCAGGATAATCGGCAGGACAGCAGGCAAGAGGTCTTCCAGGAGCCTCGCCAGGAATCTCGCACCGACCAGACCCGGTACGACAACGGGCGCGGGGATGTGAATCGGCCCGAGGCACGGGCAGAGCCCCGCACCGAGAGCCGTCAGGAATCCCGGCCCGAGGGTCGACAGGAGCGTGCGCCGCGCAGTGAGGCGGCTCCGCGGCGTGAACGCCGCCGCGAGGCCGCACCCGTTGCCGAGGATCCAGCCGGTCTGCCGGCCTTCCTGATGGCGCCGGCACGCCCGGCACCGGCCCCGGTCGAGGCCCCGGCTGCCATCCCGGAACCGGAGGCTGCCGCCGAGGAGGCACCCGCCAAGCCGCGCCGTCGCCGCCGCCCACGCTTCGAGAGCGTCGCGGAAGAGGGCGAGACGCGCACGCCGTCCGAGGATGCACCGACCGAGTGAGTTGGCGCGCACGCTGAAACACAGAGGGCCGCTCCGGAGGACTGGAGCGGCCCTTTTCATATCCGGAACTCGGGCGCGTTACCGGTCGGTCCGTGTCGTCACGCAGACGCCTGCGCTGAACTCGGTCGTCACCGAGCGGACATTGGCGAAGCGTCGGGCGGCCAGGAATGGTCGGCTTCTACGAGCCTGACACGTGCGAAGCGGGCAGCCAGGACTATCAGGGGCACATGGTCGGGCCGCTCGGCCCCGAGGACGACCGCGAGCGCGCTTCCGATGGTCGCCGCTGCGGCGACCGTGACGATGTCGCTGACCCACTCCAGACGCAGATCTCGAGCGGCAGCGCCGCGACCGCGTGGGCAGCGATTCGTTCTGCCGGACCGAGCCGTGCCGGCGCAGTCGCCGGGGCGCGGGACCAAGCACAACAGCGCCCGGCCGAGCCGCATTGCCGTCGGCTCAGTCCCCGTCGGCCTCGAGGGCAGCGCCCAGCGCGCCGCGATACCCAGTCGCCAGGACGTAGAGTTCGCTCGAATCGGCCCGGCTCGCCGCCGGCTTGACGTGGCGGACGGTCGCGAAGTCGCGCTTCAGGTCGGTCAGCAGAGCCCCCTCGGTGCCGCCCTGAAGAACTTTGGCAAGATAGGCCCCGCCCGGTCCGAGAACCTCACGGGCGAACTCGGCAGCTGTTTCGGCCAGGCCGATGATGCGCAGGTGATCGGTCTTCTTGTGGCCGGTGGCGTTGGCCGCCATGTCCGACATCACGAGATCGGCCGGCCCACCGAGCATGGCCGTCAACTTGGACGGCGCCTCGGGGTCGAGGAAGTCCAGAGTGATGAAGTCGACGCCGGCCATAGGCTCGATCTCCAGGAGATCGATGCCGACGATCCGGCCGGAGGAGCCGACCACCCGGGCGGCAACCTGGGACCAGCCACCCGGCGCGGCGCCGAGATCAACGATCTTCTGGCCGGGCCGCAGCAGCTTGTAGCGTTCGTCGATCTCGAGGAGCTTGTAGGCTGCCCGCGAGCGATAGCCCTCGCGCTTGGCCCGGGCCACATAGGGATCGTTCAGCTGGCGCTCCAGCCAGCGCTTCTGCGACAGGGTCCGTCCGCGGCCGGTCTTCACCCGCTGCTTCAGATCCCCGCGCACGCCGCCGCCCGAACTCGCGCCGCCGCGCCGGTCACTCATCGCGTTTTCCTCATCGGACCGCCTTCCGGGTCCAGACCCCGTCCTCGCGCATCATGTTCATGAGCAACCCTTCGCGCAGGCCCCGGTCGGCGATGCGCAGGCGCTCGGACGGGAAGGCCCGGCGGATCGCCTCCAGGATGGCGCAGCCGGCCAGCACAAGATCGGCCCGGTCCCGGCCGATGCATGGGTTGTCGGCCCGCTGCTCCAGACGCGTATCGAGCAGGTCGTCGATCGCAGTGGTGACCGAGGCGTCGGTCATCCAAAGGCCATCGACACGCCGGCGTTCGTAGCGCGCCAGCCGCAGATGCATCGCCGCGATGGTCGTGACCGTGCCCGAAGTGCCGAGCAGATGAAAATGCGGTGCCGTCGCCGCAGCAGCAGCCCGGAGCGCGAAAGGCGAGAGCTTCGCGGCGACTTCCTCGACCATGCCCTCGAACATGCGGCGGGTCACTTCGGCACCGCCATGGCGCTCGGCGAGGGTCACGACACCCACCGGCAGAGAATCCCAGGCCCGGATCCGCAGCGTCGGATCGGTGGAGGGGTTGGCGGCAGCGCCGTCCAGCCACGCGATCTCGGTGGATCCGCCGCCAATGTCGAAGATCACGACCGACTCCGCCAGCGGATCCGCCAGGGCCGCACAGCCGGTGACGGCCAGATAGGCCTCGGTCTGACGATCGACGATCTCCAGGTCGAGGCCCACGCCCCGGCGGACGCGCTCGACGAAGGCTGCCCCGTTCACCGCCAGCCGGCACGCCTCCGTGGCGATGATCTTGGCGCGCTGGACGCCCCGGGTCTGCATCTTGGTCCGGCAGATGCGCAGGGCCTCCACGGTTCGCTCGATCGCAGCCTCGTTCAGCCGGTCGGACGTCCCGAGTCCCTCGCCGAGCCGGACGATGCGCGAGAACGCGTCGATCACCCGAAAGCCGCTGAAGGTCGGCTCGGCGATCAGCAGGCGGCAATTGTTGGTGCCGAGATCCAGCGCCGCATAGGCGGGGCGACGCCGCTCACGGCCCGGCAACGGCGGCTGGTGCGGCGCTGCGCCGATCTGGATTCGGGACGGCGCGGCCGCGGCGGTCTCGTCCCTCATCGGCGCGGCCGTCGATCCTTCGGGTCGGCCAGGAGCGTTGCGCCCGGCCTCGGTTGAACTGCGACCCTACAGGCTCAGCGGGGAACTGCAACGTCCGATCGCCGCCGCGATCAGGCGACGGCCTTCATCATGCCGGCCCGGCGGGGGATCGGCCGCAGCAGGCTCTTCACCTGCGAATAGGGGCGGGGACGATTGATCACCTCGTCAAGACGGGACCAAAGGGTCTTCGGCGAGAACGGTTTGGCGATGATCTCGTTGACGCCGAGCGCCACCGCGCGGTCCACGACATTCCGCCGGGGTTGCGCGAGCATCAGGATGATCGGGATGGTCGGGCAGGGCGAGGTCGTCGGGGTGCGGGCCAGCCGGATGAATTCCTCGCCCGACAGGATCGAAAGATCCCAGTCGATGATGCTGATATCGGGCTTGCTCTCAGCCAGGACACCCAGAGCCTCAGCGCCGTCCGGCGCCTCCAGGACGCGCTTGATGCCGACGCGCATCAGCATGTCTCGGACGATTCGGCGGATATAGAGGCTCTCGTCGACGACGAGGGCCGAGAGATCGGGAAAGGTCGGAGTCGCGATCATGGCCGGGTGCGATGCGGAGCGCAGCGCCGAACCTAGCCGGGCAGGGTTTGCGTTTCGCTAACGCATTCCCTCGCATGTGAAGGCTTCAGCCGGACATGGACGGCGACTGCGTTGTTTACCGCAAGAAAGTAACGAAACGGGCGCGTCTGGGCCAAGAAGGTCCTTGCGGTCAAGGCCCGATTGCGTCAGGACTGGGGCGTTATTCTTGGTTACCGCGACCTGGGGTAATGATAGTGCGGGGCGTGGGCTGTCTGGGATGGCGCGCACGCGGTATTCTAGACAAAGGCGGCGGACGGTTTTTGCGAGCTTTCGATGGGACGTGGTCGTGATTTCAGGGGGCCGCAAAAGCGCGGCTTCGACGAGAGTGGCGAGCCGAGATGGCCTGACCAAGCTCCCCCGAGCGGCGGATTCGGCGGCGGCTACGGCGGTGGCGGTGGCGGCGGGTTCGGTGGCGGTGGTGGTGGCTACGGCGGTGGCGGCGGATTCGACCGCGGTCCGGCCCGCGGCGCGGCCCCGGTCGCGTCCGGACCGGAACGTGACGCGACGGTCAAGTGGTTCAACAAGGAGAAGGGCTTCGGTTTCGTCGAGCTGGGCGACGGCTCGGGCGATGCCTTCCTCCACATCCGCGCTGTCGAGGCGGCCGGCCACGCTGATCTCATGCCGGGTACCCGTCTGACGGTGACCACGGCGCAGGGTCAGAAGGGCCCGCAGGTCACGAGCGTGACCAGTGTGGATACGTCAACGGCTGAGGCCCCGGCACCGCGCCGCGAGCTCCGCCCGCGCACCGGCGGCTTCGGCAGTGCCGGTGGTGCAGGCGGCGGCTACGGTGGCGGTGGCGCAGGCGGCGGCTACGGTGGTGGCGGCGGTGGTTACGGTGGCGGCGGTGGCGGTGGTGGCCGCTTCGCCGGCGGTCCGTCCGTCGAGATGAGCGGCACGGTGAAGTGGTACGATCCCGCCAAGGGCTTTGGCTTCGTCTCGGTCAATGACGGCGGCAAGGACGTGTTTGTCCACCGCTCGGCGCTGTCCCGTGCCGGACTCGATTCGCTCGCCGAGGGCCAGCAGGTCACCTTGGGCGTGGTCGAAGGCCAGAAGGGTCGTGAGGCCCAGAGCATCAACGTCGAAGATTGAGGAATTCGTGGCGGCCGCTTTGCCGCCGCGTTCTTCAGTGAGATGGAAAGGCGGCGGTTCCGCACGGAACCGCCGCCTTTCTCGTTTCGGGTCTGTCATGCGTCGCGTCCTGCTCTCGTCCGCTGTCGTCCTGCTTGCCGGCAGCGCTCACGCGGAGGATTTCACCGGCTTCTATGCCGGCATCAACGCCGGCTCTGCACGGGGCCATGGGAGCGACCGGACGACCGCTGCGGACGAAACGCTGTCGCGGGTCGTAAAGCCCGGGTCGGATCTACCGCCGAGCGCCCGGAACGCTGCCTTGGCTTTGCGCCGGTCGGGTTCGAGTGGGTCCGGCCTGCCAGCGGGGCGCTGAGCCGCATGCCCTCTCGCCGATTCGTGGCGTCCGGACATAGGCAGTCCGCTGGCGAAGCTGACACCCGTATCCCCGCATAGCGCTCGACGGCTGCCGCGCGGACAAGGGCGTTCGCTCGGTTGGAGCCTGTTCTAAGTCCTTCCCTGCTCATTGGAATCGTTCCGGAACATAGCCGTTGCGTCACCGAGGTGGCCGCGGTTAGCTCGCGGCATGAAACCATGGACACGCGAGGGCGCCCCATGAGCGCGGGTGCAGGGAGCGCCCGAGGCTGGGCGGCACATACCGATCGAGCGGTGGTCGCGGCCCGTGTGATTCTGGCTGGCGCCGGTGGTTACGCCGTCGCCGCCCTAGCCACCGGATGGCTCGCCCTCGTCCTGCCCGGCAGCAGGGCGGAAGCCGTGTCGGCCGCGACGATCGCGAGCTTCGCCATCATGGCGGCGGCGGTTATCTGGGTCTTTGCCGCGCGGACGCTCGCCCGCGCCGCGCTGAGTCTCGGCCTCGTCGCGGCCCTGCTGAGCGTCGGCCTATGGCTGGCCGGGGCCTTCCAGACCGGAGCCCCGGCGTGAGTCGGCCCCAGAGCGTCCGGCAATCGATGGCGTGGCTGCACACGTGGTCCGGCCTCGTGGTCGGCTGGGTGCTCTTCGCGGTCTTCGTGACCGGAACAGCCAGCTATTATCGCGCCGAGATCTCGCGCTGGATGCGGCCTGAACTCGTCCATTCGAATCTCGATCCCGCCGCAGCGGTCACCCGCGCGGCCGCGTTCCTTCAGACGACGATGCCCGATGCCCTGGGCTGGTCCATCAGGCCTCCGAGCACGGAGAATCCGGCGGTCGAGGTCTACTGGTGGCGCGATCCCGCCGGCCCCTATCATCACGCCCTGCTCGATCCGGCCACGGGCGAACAGGCGAACGTCCGGGATACGCAGGGCGGTGATTTCCTCTATCGCTTCCATTTCGAGCTGAATCTGCCACCGATCTGGGGGCGGTGGATCGTCTCCGCCTGCGCGATGATCCTGTTGATCGCGCTCATCTCCGGCATCATCACGCACCGGCGAATCTTCGCCGATTTCTTCACCTTCCGGCGGGACCGCTCGGCGCAGCGCGGCTGGCTCGACGCGCACAACGTGGCCGGCGTGCTGGCGCTGCCGTTCCACCTGATGATCGTCTACACGGGCCTCGTCACCTTGTCGTCGATGGTGATGCCGTGGGCGGAAATGACGGCCTATCGCGGCGATCTCCTGCGCTACTACGCGGAAGCCGGACTCATGGTACCCGGACGTCCGGCGGCCGGCCGGCCGGGTGAGGCCCTGCCCCTCGGGGCGATCGTGACGCGGGCGATCGCAGCGCAAAGCGAGACGCCCGAAATGGTGGTGGTGTCCAGTCCAGGGGATGCGGCGGCGACGGTCACGGCCTATTTCGCGGAGCCGCCGGGCCTCGCCCACCTTCACCCGCAGATCGCCTACGACGCGGTTACGGGCGCCGAGATCGGGCGGGTCGGCGAAGCCGGAACCGCGACACGGACCGGGGCCGTGATGGTCGGCATCCACGAGGCGCATTTCGCGGCCGCGCCCCTGCGCTTCCTGTTCTTCCTGTGCGGCGTCATGGGCGCCGCCACCGTGGCAAGCGGCCTCGTGCTCTGGACCGTCGCCCGGGCGCCGAGGGGTGCCAAACCCGAGGGTCTAGGCCTCCGTCTCGTCCGGTTCCTGAATCTCGGCACGATCGGCGGGCTTCCCGCCGGCTTGGCCGCCTATTTCCTTGCCAACCGGTTGTTGCCAGTAAATCTCGCCGGGCGCGCGGATTGGGAGGTGCGCCTGTTCTTCCTCGCCTGGATCGCCGCGGCCCTCGCCTCGGCGTTCTATGCGCGAACTCGAGCTTGGTCTCTGACCCTCGCGGTACCCGGGATCGCCGTCCTCGCGATACCAGCGGTCGATGCCCTGATCGTCGGTGAGGCTCGGTTCCTAGGCTTCGATGCGGCGATGGCCGTACTGGGTCTGCTGCTCCTCGTCGGGGCCCGGCTAGCGAGCCGGCGAAGGCTGGTCCGGCGCCGGACCGAGGCGATCCTGCACAGGACTGCCGAAGCGTGACCGCGCCAGCCCTCGTCTTGAGCCTTCTCTTGGCCTTCTCGGGCTTCTCCGCCCTGGCCTTGAGTCTCGAACGACACCACCGCGCGGTGTTCCGCAGCCCGGTTCCCCGGTCACGGAGCGGGGGATTGCGCGCCGCAGGTTGGGCGGGGCTGACGCTCTCGTTCGCCACCGCAATCGCCTGCGCTGGATGGAGTTTCGGTCCGGTTCAGTGGATCGGCTCGCTCACCTTCTCAGCCCTCGCCGTGGTCGTCCTGATCGCCTATCGGCCCACCTGGCTTCGCATGGCCGCCCTGGCAGCCCTTCCCCTCGCCGCGCTGACCCTGCCGCTCGCGCTTCCGGGGTAGGAGGCGCGCAACGGTACGCATCCTGCGATCGAACCGTCAGCCGGCGCACCAAGAGCGCAGTCTTGGTATTACATCGACCTGCACAGCTTGCGAAAATTAGCTGATCCAGCCGCTTCTACTGCGGCAGCATTGTCCCCCTCGCGATCGAAACCGGAAGGGCGTAGGATCAGGGCCTCGCGCACTGGCCAAAAGTCCACCTTGATTCGACGGGCCAAAAGCCATTGGCTGTGATCATAGCGGACGCAGACGCCGCCCGATGAGCCGGGCCGTCGCAACCAGCTAACGCCCAAGAGCCGCGGTTCGCGAGGCCGGGGCCTATGGAGGGAACAGAGCGATGAACAAGCCGGAATTCCTCGGCGAATCCAAGATCCGGTCGCCCTTCTCGGCCCGCTACGAGAACTTCATCGGGGGCCAGTGGGTCGCCCCCGTGGCCGGCCGCTACTTCGAGAACACCTCGCCGATCACCGGCAAGGTTGTGTGCGAGGTCGCCCGCTCCGACGCACAGGACGTCGAGAAGGCGCTCGACGCCGCCCACGCCGCCAAGGAGGCCTGGGGCCGGACAGCGCCGGCCGAACGCGCCCGAATCCTCCTCAAGATGGCCGACCGGATGGAGGAGAATCTCGATCTGATCGCGCTCGCCGAGACCTGGGACAACGGCAAGCCGATCCGCGAGACGATGAACGCCGACATCCCCCTCGCCATCGACCATTTCCGCTACTTTGCCGGCTGCGTGCGGGCGCAGGAGGGCTCGATCTCCGAGATCGACCACGACACGGTCGCCTACCATTTCCACGAGCCGCTGGGCGTCGTCGGCCAGATCATCCCTTGGAACTTCCCCATCCTGATGGCGGTGTGGAAGCTCGCCCCGGCACTCGCCGCCGGCAACTGTGTGGTCCTGAAGCCCGCCGAGCAGACCCCGGCCTCCGTGCTGGTGCTGATGGAGATCATTGGCGACCTGCTGCCGCCGGGCGTGCTCAACATCGTCAACGGCTTCGGCCTGGAAGCCGGCAAGCCGCTCGCTTCTTCTCCGCGGATCGCCAAGATCGCCTTCACGGGTGAGACGACCACGGGTCGCCTCATCATGCAGTACGCCTCGCAGAACCTGATCCCGGTGACCCTGGAGCTCGGCGGCAAGTCGCCGAACATCTTCTTCGCCGACGTGGCCAACGAGGATGACGACTTCTTCGACAAGGCGCTCGAAGGTTTCACGATGTTCGCCCTAAACCAGGGCGAGGTCTGCACCTGCCCGAGCCGGGCGCTGGTCCACGAATCGATTTACGACCGGTTCATGGAGCGGGCGGTGAAGCGCGTCGAGGCGATCACGCAGGGTTCGCCGCTGGATCCGGCCACGATGATCGGCGCCCAGGCCTCGGGCGAGCAGATGGAGAAGATCCTCTCCTACATCGATATCGGTCGGCAGGAGGGCGCGCAGCTGCTCACCGGTGGCGAGCGCAACGTGAAGGACGGCGAGTTCGCCGAGGGCTTCTACGTGAAGCCGACGGTGTTCCGCGGCCACAACAAGATGCGCATCTTCCAGGAGGAGATTTTTGGGCCGGTCCTGTCGGTCACGACCTTCAAGGACGATGCCGAAGCGCTCTCCATCGCCAACGACACGCTCTACGGCCTCGGCGCCGGCGTCTGGACCCGTGACGGGACCCGCGCCTACCGCTTCGGCCGGGCGATCCAGGCCGGCCGTGTCTGGACGAACTGCTACCACGCCTACCCGGCCCACGCGGCCTTCGGCGGCTACAAGCAGTCCGGCATCGGCCGCGAGACCCACAAGATGATGCTCGATCACTACCAGCAGACCAAGAACATGCTGGTCAGCTACTCGGCCAAGAAGCTCGGATTCTTCTGAGTTTCTGCCCGGGTTAACCCCCGAGACGACTTAGCCCCGGCCGCAAGGCCGGGGCTTTTTCAAACTTGGTTCAGCGCTTCAAACAGGAGGCGGCGATCGCAGCGGATTTCCGGTCGTGGAGGCTGATGGTACGATCCGCTACGGTCTGGCGAACCTCTTCGCCCGCGTTGGCCTCGGCCTTCTCGAGTTCCCAAAGCCGGTCTTTCACGGCTCCGTCGGCATAGCAGCCGCAGAATGTGACCTTGTCCGCGATCACGGCATCGGGTGGGGCAATCCAGTCAGTGTGGTTCAGGCAGGTGCGCAGCTCGGCCTCTCGCGCCGGTGCGTTGACATCCTCACGGGCCAGGGCAGGGGCGCTCGCCAAGAGGGCGAGCAGCAGAATGATGAGCGGGCGGCTCAATAGACGCCGTACCCGAAGCCTTCGTAGGGCACGTTGGCGATGGAGCCGGGCGGCATCGGGCCGGCATCGGCGCTGACGGAGGGAATGTCGTCGGGCGGCCCATCCCAGCCGACGATGCCCATCGGGTTGTCGGGGGTGACGTTCGGATTGCCGGCCACGTGCCAGGCATGCTGCATGAACAGCGGCTGGTTGTGCGGCTGCACGCGCAGTGTCAGCGGGTCGGCACAGGCCGGGACCGCCGTGACGGCGGCCAGCACCAGGGCGAGGCAGGGTAGGGCTCTGCGTAGGGTCATGGGGTCGATCAGCCCGGCGGGCTCTCCGTTTCGCCCGACAGGGGCATCCTCCGCGAGCAACGCGGTAGAGGTCGATCCGGTACCAGCTTGGCCGTTCACTACACGCAGATGTGGAAATCACACTTCGGGACCGCATATCCACTCTAACGACGGGAGGGCAGCATGAGCTTGGATGCGATGGTTGAAGCCACGACGGCGGAGCAGGTCGGCGCCGACGGCACGCCGCTGCGCGTCACCGCGACGCCGAAGGCCCTGCACCTCATCGAGGAACTCCGGTCCGAATACGGCCCGGTCATGTTTCACCAGTCGGGCGGTTGTTGCGACGGTTCCTCGCCGATGTGCTATCCGGTCGGCGACTTCCTCGTCGGCGACGGCGACGTCCATCTCGGAACGGTCGGCGGCGCGGATTTCTACATCAGCCGGTCGCAATTCGCGGTTTGGAAGCACACCCACCTGATCCTCGATGTGGTGCCCGGGCGCGGTGGCATGTTCTCGCTGGAGAACGGCCGCGAGAAGCGCTTCCATATCCGCTCCCGCCTTTTCTCGGACGCCGAGAATCGCGCCCTCGACGGCGTCTGCAAACTCTGAAGGACAACCCGCCATGGCAACGGTGAGGCTCTGGAGCGATGCCGAGGCCGAGGCGGAACCCCGGGTGGGGGCGATCTTCGCGGATATCCGCGCGACCCGGGGGTCTGACTTCATCAACAACTTCTGGCGCGGACTCGCCAACGATCCAGCCCTGCTGGAGCGGACCTGGAGCAGTCTCAAGGTCGTCATGGGGCCGGGCACACTTGATCCGCTGACCAAGGAACTGATCTACATCGCGGTCTCGATCGCCAACGGCTGCCCTTATTGCATTCACTCGCACACGGCCGCGGCGCGGACGAAGGGCTTGACGCCGGAGCAGCACGGCGAGTTCCTGGCGATCGTCGGCATGGCGAACCAGACGAATGCGCTGGTCAACGGCATGCAGATCCCCGTCGATCCGGCCTTCAGAGTGGAGGGAGGTCCATGAGCTCCGGCTTCGAGACACAGAAACCCGGCTTGCAGGTGGTGCACGAGAGCGCGCCGATCCGCGGCAAGCAGGGGCACCTCTATCGCCCGGCGATCTCGGCCGAGGCCGTCGACGCAAAGGCCCTGCACATGCAGCTCCTAGAGATCCCGCCCGGCGAGCGGGCCCACGCGCACAAGCACGAGTCGCACGAGACGGCGATCTATGTCCTGTCGGGCGTGTCGGGCTGCTTCTGGGGCGAGCGTTTGGAACACCACGCCATCGCGGGTGCCGGTGAGTTCGTCTACATCGCCGCCGACGTGCCGCACCTGCCCTATAACCGCAGCCGGACGGAGCCGGTCACCGCGGTCATCGCCCGCACCGACCCGAACGAGCAGGAGAGCGTCGTTCTGCTGCCGGAGTTGGAGGCCGGGGTCGATTGGTCGAAGGCTGAGAGCTAGATCTCAGCGCTGCTCGATCCGCTCGTTGGCCAGCCGTTCGGCCCGGCTGCGTTCATCGGCGGAGAGGCCCGATAGTGTCTGGTCGAGCCACGCATCCGACAGGCCCTGGCCAGCCGCGGCGAGATTCCAGGCCGCAGCCTCGACCGGGCTCTTCGCAACGCCGCGGCCGACCGCATAAAGCCGCGCGATGCGATTCTGCGCGATCGCGTTGCCCCGCGAAGCCGCGTGTAGGAAGTAACGCGCCGCCGAGCGCTCGTCCTTGGTTACGCCGATGCCGTTGAACAGCAGGATCGCATATTCGACCTCGCTGGCCAGATCGCCGTTGTCGGCGCCGCGGCGGAACAGCTCCGCGGCCTTCGATGGATCCTTGGGGACGCCACGGCCCTGGAGGTAGAGCACGCCGAGATCATGCTGGGCCGGACCGATCTCGGCATCGGCGGCTTTGCGGAACTGCGCGGCCGCAGCCGCCTCGTCGGCCGCGTTGCCCGTGCCGATCAGGATCAGACCGAGATTGTAGGCGGCCGTTGGCGAACCATGGGCCGTAGCCTGCTCCAGCCAGCGCCGGCCCGCCTTCACATCCTTCGGTACGCCGCGGCCGTCGAGGGCCATCAGGCCCAGGGACGACATGGCAGCAGCGTCGTTCTGCGCCGCGGCGAGCCGGTACCACTCGGCGGCCTTCACCGGGTCCTGCTTGACGCCAAGTCCCTGGTTGTAGAGTTCACCGAGGAGCGTCATCGCGGCAGAGTCCTTGGGATTCGCCTCGATGCGCTTGGTCGCCTCCCGGAAGGCCGTGACGTACTGACCGCGCTGATAGGCGCCGTAAGCCAGATCGGCCGGTTGCCCGTTGGCCGGCGGCACGGCGCCGCGCGTGTAGTTCTTGGTATATGGGCTCGGCAGCTCCGGCATCGGCTTCTTGCCGGGCGTGGAGCTGGCCGCGTCGGACGGCGGTACGGGACTTTTTGCGGGATCGAACGGTCCCGCCGCGCCCCAGGCCGGAAGCGCCAGGAGCGCGAGGGCGAAGGCCGGGTAGGCGATCCGCATCATCGCGCCGGCGCCTGCTGAAGGGCCTGCTGCACCTGCCCGACGGCCGCCGGGTCAGCCAGCCAGAGCGTACTCTCGAGTCCGATGAACTCTGCGCCCGTGGCAACCAGAGGCTCGACCGCCTCAATGCTCGTCGCGACGGCGATGCAGGGGGTCTCGAAGATCTCGACCCACCACGAAACCCGCGCCAAAACCGTGTCGGCCTCGGGCGCGACGCCGTCGGGATAGAGGCCGCCAAACATCAGATAGTCGATGCCCGCCTCGCCGGCCTCCATGGCGGCGTGCTTCGTTTCCAGGCCCCCCGCGCCCAGGATACGGCCGTCCCGCAACCGGTCCCGCAGCTCCCGCAGATCACGGGGCTTGTCCACATGGATGCCGTCGGCGCCCCCGCGAATCGCCACCGCGGGAAGATCGCCGGTGAAGCCCGGGCAGGCGACCACCAGGGCCGCCCCGTGTTCCTGCGCCACCGGTGCCACCTGCTTGACGCGCGCGGTCAGCCCGCGCTCGTCGGTGGCGGCCAGGCGCAGGATGACGGCTGCGACATCCCCGGCTCCGCACGCCGCCCGAAGAGCCGTGACGAAGTCGTCGATGCCGTCCGCATCGAGGCCGTGGGGCCCGAGCAGGGCGAGGCGAGTGTTGTTACTCATCGCGACGGGGACGCTTGCTCAGCGAGCGCCGATCTTGGGATCAAGTTCCCCGCTGGCGTAGCGCTTGGCCATCTCGGCCACCGAGATCGGCCGGATCTTCGCGCCCTTGCCCGCCGTGCCGAACTCCTCGAAGCGCTGCTTGCAGAGCTTGGTCATCGCCTCCATGGCGGGCTTCAGATACTTGCGCGGGTCGAACTCCGAGGGATTCTCGGTCAGCACCTTACGGATCTGGCCGGTCATCGCCATCCGGTTATCGGTGTCGATGTTGATCTTGCGCACGCCATGCTTGATGCCGCGCTGGATCTCCTCGACCGGCACGCCCCAGGTCGGCTTCATCTGGCCGCCATACTGGTTGATGATGTCCTGCAGATCCTGCGGCACCGAGGACGAACCGTGCATGACGAGGTGGGTCGTCGGCAGGCGTCGATGGATCTCCTCGATCACGTTCATCGCCAACACATCGCCATCGGGCTGCCGGGTGAACTTGTAGGCGCCGTGGCTGGTGCCCATCGCTACCGCCAACGCATCGACCTTGGTGGCCTCCACGAACTTTACCGCCTCGTCCGGGTCGGTCAGGAGCTGGTCGTGGCTCAGGGTGCCCTCGGCGCCGTGGCCGTCTTCAGCCTCGCCCTGGCCGCTCTCCAGCGAGCCGAGCACACCGAGCTCGCCCTCGACCGAGACGCCGGCCCAGTGGGCCATCTTGGTGACGTTGCGGGTGATCTCGACATTGTAATTGTAATCGGCCGGAGTCTTGCCGTCGGCCTTCAGCGAGCCGTCCATCATCACCGAGGTGAAGCCGTACTGGATCGCGGTGGCGCAGGTGGCTTCGTTGTTGCCGTGGTCGAGATGCATGCAGACCGGGATGTGCGGGTAGATCTCGACGAGGCCATCGATCAGCTTGGCCAGCACCACGTCGTTGGCGTAGGCGCGGGCGCCGCGGCTCGCCTGCAAGATCACCGGGGAATCGGTCGCGTCGGCGGCCGCCATGATGGCGAGCCCCTGCTCCATGTTGTTCAGGTTGAAGGCGGGCACGCCGTATTCGTGCTCGGCGGCGTGATCCAGGAGCTGTCGGAGGGTGATGCGTGCCATCGTGACTGTCTTCCTGTTTGCCGTTTGTGGTCCGCCCGATCGCCGACGGCGATTTGAAGCTCTTGGTCAGCTTCTATAGCGCCGTCAGGCTGAGAGCTTTGCTTTAAATTGCCGATCGTTACCCCGTGGATCAATTGTCCAGCGGAAAATATCTGACGATCCTGCTTTCCAGGGCTGCGACACGTTCCTCGACCGCGCTCACCTGCGCGTCGAAATCACCGGCCGTGGCCCGTATCATCACGGGCATGCCGGCAGCGTTTCGCCGATCCTTTTGCAAGCCAGCCTCCCGGCTGTACGCCGTCGTGTCTGACCGGAGCTGCGCAAGGCCTGCCTGAATGCTCAGGATCTCGAACGTCGCGTACTCCACGGTGCCACCCATCGACTCGGCCCCCCGGCGGTTTGTCGGACGGGATTATAGATGGGGTGGCGGTGCCTGGGGAGGAGAGCAGGGCGCTGCCGCGCTCAGCCCTTCACCCGCAGGGCTTCGACGCCCGGCAAAGCCTTACCTTCGAGCCATTCGAGGAACGCGCCCCCCGCGGTCGACACATAGGTGAAGTCCCGAGCCACGCCAGCGTGGTTGAGAGCCGCGACGGTATCGCCGCCCCCCGCCACCGAGACCAGCTGCCCGGCCTTTGTGCGCGACGCCGCGTGCTTGGCGGCGGCCACTGTGGCGGCGTCGAACGGGGCCAACTCGAAGGCGCCCAGGGGACCGTTCCAGACCAGCGTCTTCGCGCCGTCGATGGCCGTATTGATCTCGGCGACCGAGCGCGGGCCGGCATCGAGGATCATGCTGGATTCCGGCACCGCATCCACCGGGACGATCTCGTGCGGCGCCTGGGCCTTGAACTCGGAGGCGGCGACCGCGTCGACCGGCAGGATGATCCGGCAACCGGCCTTCTCGGCGGCGGCGAGAATACGGGTCGCGGTCTCAGCGAGATCCTTCTCGCACAGAGACTTGCCGACCGTCTGGCCTTGCGCGTGCAGGAAGGTGTTGGCCATCCCGCCGCCAATCACCAGCATGTCGACCTTGGCGACGAGGTTCTCGAGGAGATCGATCTTTGACGAAACCTTGGCGCCGCCGACCAGCGCGATGACCGGGCGCTGCGGCGACTCCAGGCCCTTGGTCAAGGCGTCGAGTTCGGCCTGCATCTCGCGGCCGGCATAGGCCGGCAGCCGGTGTGCCAGCCCCTCGGTGGAGGCGTGGGCGCGGTGGGCCGCCGAGAACGCTTCGTTGACATAGACGTCGCCATTGGCCGCGAGCGCGTCGGCGAAGGCCCGGTCGTTCTTCTCCTCACCCGCATGGTAGCGGGTGTTCTCGAGGAGCAGCACGTCGCCGTCCTGCAGGGCTGCGACCGCCTTGGCGGCCTCGTCGCCGATGCAGTCAGGCGCGAAGGCGACGTTCCGTCCAAGGGCGGCGCTGAGCGCCGGCACCACGGGCTCCAGCGAGTCCTTCGGCTCGCGCTTGCCCTTCGGGCGGCCGAAATGGGCGAGGAGGATCACCCTGGCGCCGCGCTCGGCAACCTCGCGGATCGTCGGGACGACGCGCTCGATGCGGGTCGCGTCGGTGACGCGCCCGTTCTCCATGGGCACGTTCAGATCGACGCGCATGAGAACCCGCTTGCCCGTGAGGGAGCCGGCATCGTCGAGGGTGCGGAAGGCGCTCATGCGGTCTGGTACGGTCCTGTGCAGGGGAGGGGGCTTACTGGACGGTCGTGCCGATGGTGGCCCGCTGCGGCAGCAGGCGGTCGAGATTGAGCCGCTGAACGGCGACCATCAGAACCACGGTCAGGATGGCTGTGATGACTGCGGTCAGGACCAGGGCGCCGGTCCCCGGCAGGCGCCGGGTCCGCTCGGCCAGACCGCGCATCTCGGTCCGGAGCGCCGCGAGGTCGGATTGGCGCGCGGATTCATTCATCCGGTTCGCGGCATTCTCGACCTTGTCCTCGACGCGGGACAGAAGCGACTCGGATCGGGCGTACTTGTCCTCGATGCGCGAGCACTTGTCCTCGATCCGGGCGAGCTGATCGAAGAGCTGGTTCGCCGGAAGCGCGTGCGTGAGTCCGGCAGAGGCGGGAGGTGCGCCGGCCGCCACAGGCGGAGGCGGCGCTGGCCTGGGGGCGGGCGGCACGGCAGCCGGCCCGCCCGACGTGCCCTGCGAAGCGTCGGTCATCCCTGGAGAGTCCCTGGTTCGAAGAAAGGCCGTCCGAAGAGTGGAACGGCCGCCGGCCTGTCAGGAGGCGGCGGCCGTCGATGCGCCGCTCAGATGAGCTTGGCCATCGCCACGGCCGTGTCGGCCATGCGGTTCGAGAAGCCCCACTCGTTGTCGTACCACGTCAGGATGCGCACCAGCACGCCGTCCATCACCTTGGTCTGGTCGAGGTGGAAGGTCGAGGAATGCGGATCGTGGTTGAAGTCGATCGAGACATTCGGCCGGTCGGTGACGCCGAGCACGCCCTTGAGCGGGCCGGCGGCGGCGGCCTTGATGGCGTCGTTGATCTCCTGAACCGTGGTCGCGCGCTTGGCCGTGAACACGAGGTCTACCGCCGAGACGTTCGGGGTCGGCACCCGGATCGCGGTGCCGTCGAGCTTACCCTTAAGCTCCGGCAGCACGAGGCCCACGGCCTTGGCGGCACCGGTCGAGGTCGGGATCATCGAGAGCGCGGCAGCGCGGGCCCGATAGAGATCCTTGTGCATCTGGTCCAGCGACGGCTGGTCGTTGGTGTAGGAATGGATCGTGGTCATGAAACCACGCTCAATGCCGACCGCCGCGTCCAGCACCTGGGCGACCGGGGCGAGGCAGTTCGTGGTGCAGGAGGCGTTCGAGACCACGACGTGCTCAGCTGTGAGCTTGTCGTGGTTCACGCCATAAACCACCGTCAGGTCGGCGCCGTCGGCAGGCGCCGAGACGAGGACGCGCTTGGCGCCGGCGTCGAGATGGGCCTTGGCCTTGTCCTTCGAGGTGAAGATACCGGTGCACTCAAGCGCGATATCGACGCCGAGGTCGCGGTGGGGCAGCTCCGCCGGGTTGCGCACGGCCGTGACCTTGATGCGCTTGCCGTTCACGACCAGAAATTCGCCGTCGACGGCGACCTCGCCGGGGAAGCGGCCGTGCACGGAATCGTAGCGGAGCAGGTGGGCGTTGGTCTCCACCGGGCCGAGATCGTTGATCGCCACGACCTCGATGTCGCTGCGGCCGGCTTCCGCGATCGCGCGCAGGACGTTGCGGCCGATGCGTCCGAACCCGTTGATGGCAACCTTCGTCACGGCGTCACTCCTTACCTGATGCGGCTCCCGCCGCGCGTCACCGCCCGTGGGGGTAGCCCGCGGGGAATCTCGGTGTCCCGCCTTCGTGCCGTCCGGGCCGGGCGGATCTGGGCGGGCGGGCTTGAACCGGCGATGAACCGGGCCGGGAAAGGCCGGGCTTCGCCACCCGTGACCGTCGCAGCGTACGGTGCCGGCCGAGGCCTCGGGACTGTCACGAACCGGCCATACGGCCTGTCGGGCGCCATCCCTTACGGGAGCGCGCGGCTGTCTAGCATGGCGCCTCGACCTGTCAAACGCGAAGCCGTGACAAAGACCTTGGATTCACCGACGAATAAACAGCGATTCGCGCGTTCGATTGGCCGGCTCGGTGGATCCCGGGCTCGGACGCTATTTTGCGCTGGAATTCCCGCTGCATTCGACGGAAAGCTTCCGCCCGGGACGGACGAAACATCATGGAAGAGACCGAAACCAGCGTGATCGACGCCGCACTCGCCCGGCTCGAAGCCGCCGTGAACCGCATGGACGCCGTCGTCCAGCACCGCCTGGAGAATGCCGCCCAGCCCGATGACCGGGATGCCGAGTTGGCGCTGATGGACGAGGATCGGGCCCGCCTCGCCGCCGCCCTCGACGCGGCGAGCGCCCGGCTCGCGGAGGTCACCGCCACGACCGGCGAGGTCGGGCACCGGCTCGACCGGGCGATCGAGACCGTCCAGGATGTGCTCGGCCGTCGCTGAAACCGACCTCCGCGCCAACAGGCGCGCCTACCGGAGCCACCCTTGCCGCAGATCAACGTGACCATCGATGGCCGCAGCTACCGCATGGCCTGCGGAGAGGGCGAGGAGGCGCATCTGACCGACCTCGCCGCGAGCCTCGACGGCCGCATCGGTGAGATGCGCAAGAGCTTCGGCGAGATCGGCGACATGCGCCTGCAGGTGATGGCGGCGCTTACCATCGCGGACGAGCTGGCGGAGCTGCGCGGGCGGTTCAAGACCCTCGAAGCCGAGGTGGCTGCCCTGCGCAAGGCCACCGAGGTCGCCGAACGGGGTCGAAACGAGGATGCGGAGCGGGCCGCCGCCGGAATCGGCCATGCGGCCGAGCGGATCGGTAAGCTTGCCGAGGCTCTGGGGGGATCCCCGCCGCGGGGGTGAGGCTGAGCCACAGGCCGGGCCACCATCGTCACTCGGTCTCGGCGATGTAGCGACCCAGCGCCACCGCGGCGCGCAGCATGTGCGCCCGCATCCGCCGGGCGGCCGTCTCACCGTCGCCCTCCGCAATGGCGGCCAGGATCTCTCCGTGCTCCTGATGGGAGTGGCGTATCCGGTCGGCATGGCGCAGCTGCGTCCGCCGGAAGGCCGCGAGACGCTCTCGGATCGCCAGAGCCTGTTCGGCCATGTAACCGTTATGGGTCGCCGTATAGAGCGCCTCGTGGAAGGCTTTGTTGAAGCGGTCATAGGCATCGATGTCGCCGCTCGAGACCGCCTCGGCCGAATTCGCGTGCAGTTCCATCAGCTGGCCCCGTTCGAGGGGGGTCATCCGATAGGTGGCGAGGCGCGTGCACATCGCCTCGATCTCGGCCGTGGTCTCGAACATGTCGGCGATTCGCTGCGGCGTCAGGCGGGCGACGACGACGCCCCGGCGGGGCCGGATCTCCACGAGCCCCGAGGCCGCGAGCTGCCGCAGGGCCTCCCGGACGGGCGTGCGCGACGCGCCGTAGCGCTGCGCGAGGTTCTGCTCATCGAGCGCTGTGCCCGCCGCGATCGATCCCGACGCGATCGCGTCGGTCAGCGCGTCGCGGATCCGGTCCGACAATAACCCCGAGTCGATTTTCTGAAAGTCGCCGTGCATCCTTTGATCCTAGACCAATCCGCGCATTACGGCTTCCAGTCCATGGGGCAAACGATGCAGTGCTCCCGCCTCATCCCCCGCAGAGATTACGGACGAGACGTCCGGCCCATGGCTCAGCCGACGATGGCGCGTACCGCCAGGAACAGGATCGACGGACCGACAAGACAGCCGATGCCGGTATGAAAAGTGGCCGTCAACGCTCCATAGGGCACCAGCTTCGGATCGGTCGCGGCCAATCCTCCGGCGACGCCGCTCACCGTCCCCATGAGGCCGCCATACGCCATGGCCGAGCGCGGATTATCGAGGCCGATCAGCCGCGCCACGAGCGGCGTCCCGACCATCACCATCACCGCCTTGGTCACCCCGGTGGCGATGGAGAGCGCCATCACGGTCGAGTCCGCACCGATCGCCGCGCCGGTGACCGGCCCCACGATATAGGTGATCGCGCCGGCGCCGATCGTCGTGATTGAAACCGCATCGTGATAGCCGAAGGCGACCGCCGTCAGCGTGCCGACGATGAAGGGCAGGATCGTGCCAAGCGCGAGGGCGAGCACGCCGAGCAGGCCGGCGCGGCGTGCCTCGATCACGTCCACTTCGAAGGCGGTGGCGACGATCGCGAAATCGCGCAGCATCGCCCCGCCCATCAGGCCGATGCCGGCGAGCGCCGGGATGTCGGCCAGCCCCTTCTTACCACCCGTATAGAGCCCGCCGACATAGGCCAGCACCAGACCCAGCACGATGGCGATGGCAGAGCCGTGGACCCGCCCGTTGGTAAGACGCTTGGCAGCATAATTCGACACGAGGATCAGCGCCCCGACCACCGCGAAGGCGGCCACGAGACTCTGCTCGATGAAGACGTGCTCGATGCCGTGCCAGATCGTATGTTCCATGGCCCTCAGTCCTTCCGGGCGGCGGGGCCGGCCGCTCTCGGCTCGGTCTCACCGCCGATGACCGATCCGCCGTGCTCGACCGTGGCGCTGCCCAGATCGCGACGGCCGATCCGGCTGAGGAGCGCCACGGCGCCGAAGCACAGGACGAGCGAGCCGGTGGCGGCGATCAGCACGATCGGCCCGCCGCTCATCGCGGCGACCACGTTCTGCTGGGCCGCCATGGCGACCACGATCGGGATGTACATGCCGGCCCAGAACTCGACGCCGAACTGGATCCCTTTGGTCAGGACACCGCGCCGCGAAAGCCAGAGCCGCGCCGCGATGAGAAGGATCATCGCGATGCCGACGCCGCCCACATTGGCCCTTACACCGAGCAGGAGGCCGAGCAGGTCGCCGAGATAAACGCCGATCAGCGTGCAGGCGGCCAGAAGGGCGACACCGAGGACGATCATCGGCGTTGACCCTTCAGCACGGCCGGAGCCAGCGCGCGCCGCAGCGACCTTCTCGACGCGTCTCGCATGGGGCGGCTCCCTCCCGTTCCGGCTCATCGGCCATTGCCACGAATATGCAGGATATTGACAGACTGACAATCCCGTATACGAAACTGTGATCAGAGGCCGTTTGAAAATGCAGGGCGGCGCGCTATATCGTCCATCGTATACTAAATGGGAGCGCGCGGATGACCGAATGGCGCGGTGAGCGGCTGGCCCGCGATGCCCGTATCGAGGCGGGACGCGCCCATGCCGAGGGCAAGGTGGTGCCCGCCGCTGCGGTGGTCGATCTGCTCGAAGCGATCCTGCGCCCCGGAGATCGCGTCTGCCTCGAAGGTGACAACCAGAAGCAGGCCGATTGCCTCGCTCGCGGCCTCAGCGCCTGCGATCCCGGCAAGGTCCATGATCTCCACATGGTGCAATCGGGTATCGTGCTGCCGGAGCATCTCGACGTGTTCGAGACCGGGATCGCCAAGCGACTCGACTATTCCTACTCCGGCCCACAGGGCGCACGCATCGCCAAGATGCTCTATGGCGGCCAGATCGAGCTCGGGGCGGTCCACACCTATCTGGAGCTGTTCGCCCGCTACTTCGTCGACCTGACGCCCAACGTGGCGCTGATCGCGGGCGTCTCGGCCGACCGGGCGGGAAACCTCTACACGGGGCCCAACACCGAGGACACGCCCACCGTCGTGGAGGCGACCGCCTTCAAGAACGGGGTGGTGATCGCGCAGGTGAACGAGATCGTGGACACGGTGCCGCGGGTCGACATCCCCGGCGACCGTGTGGATTTCGTGGTCGAGGCCGACACGCCGTTCTACGTGGAGCCGCTGTTCACCCGCGACCCGGCGGCCATGACCGAGACGCAGATCCTGATCGCCATGATGGCGATCAAGGGGATCTACGCCGAATACGGCATCAAGCGGCTCAACCACGGTATCGGCTTCGGCACGGCGGCGATCGAGCTGCTGCTGCCGACCTACGGCGAGAAGCTCGGCCTGAAGGGCCAGATCGCGACTCACTGGGCCCTCAACCCGCATCCGACCCTGATCCCGGCGATCGAGTCGGGCTGGGTGAAGCAGATCCATTGCTTTGGCTCGGAGGTCGGCATGGACCGCTACATCCGCGCGCGGCCCGACATCTTTTTCACCGGCGCGGACGGGAGCCTGCGCTCGAACCGGGCCTTCTGCCAGACGGCCGGCCTCTACGCCTGCGACATGTTCATCGGGGCGACGCTCCAGATCGACCTGATGGGCCATTCCTCGACCATCACCCAGTCGCGCGTGGCCGGCTTCGGCGGGGCGCCCAATATGGGCTCCGACCCGCACGGTCGCCGCCACCCCTCCGACGCCTGGATGAAGGCGGGGCGCGAGGGCCAGATCGTCGGCGATCCGGCCCTGATGCGCGGGCGCAAACTTGTCGTGCAGTTGGTCGAGACCTTCGGCGACAAGTTGGTTCCGACCTTCGTGGAGAAGCTCGACGCCCTCGAACTGGCGAAGAAGATCGGCCTCGAACTGGCGCCGGTCATGATCTACGCCGACGACGTCACCCACATCGTCACCGAGGAGGGCATCGCCAACCTCCTGCTCTGCCGGGATGCCGACGAGCGCGAGCAGGCGATCCGCGGGGTTGCCGGCTACACCGAGGTCGGCCGAGGGCGCGATCGGGCAAAGGTCGAAGAGCTGCGCGCCCGCGGCGTCATCCGCCGGCCGGAGGATCTCGGCATCGAGCCGCTGGATGCCGACCGGGCGTTGCTTGCCGCGAAGTCGATCAAGGATTTGGTGCACTGGTCCGGCGGCCTCTACGAGCCGCCGGCCAAGTTCCGGAACTGGTAGAGACGACCGCAATACTTCCCCTTCCCGCATGGGGGAGGAGGAGAAGCCCCCTTCGAGGAACAGTCGGATGGAATCCCTGACCTTCCGCCACACCACCAAGAAACCGCTGGCCGGCTCGTTGCCGAACGCGATCACCGGCGTGGTGGCCTCCGGCAACCTGGAGATCCTGCTGGAGCGCGTCCTGCCCCCGGATGCCTGCGAGATCGCGATCGAGACGCCGATCGCCGGCTACGGCGACGTCTGGGAGGCGGTGGTGGCGGATTTCGTCGCCCGGGCGCAGCCCGGCGGCCTCCGAATCAGCATCAACGACGGCGGCGCCCGCCCCGATACGGTGTCGCTGCGCCTGCTCCAGGGCGCGCGGCTGATGGAGGCCTGACGATGGCTGGCGACCGCGCCGCAAGCACCGATCCGGACGCCCTGAGCTGGTACGAGGCGACCGCACGCCAGCGCGTGGTGGCGCTGGCCGATCCGGGCAGTTTCCGCGAAGTCCTGCCGCCGACCGAGCGGCGGATGAGCCCGCATCTGCCGCTGTTCGATCTGCCGCGGGCCTTCGATGACGGCATCGTGGTCGGCCGCGCGACGCTCGACGGCAGCCCGATCCTGATCGCCGCCCAGGAGGGCCGCTTCATGGGTGGTGCCTTCGGCGAGGTGCACGGCGCCAAGCTGGTCGGCCTGCTCCGGGCCGCCTTGGAGCTGAAGCCGAAGGCCGTGCTGATCCTGTTCGACACCGGCGGCGTCCGCCTGCAGGAGGCCAATGCCGGCGAGACCGCCATCGCCGAGACCATGCGGGCCATCGTCGATGTCCGCGCGGCCGGCATTCCGGTGGTCGGGCTGATCGGCGGGCGGGCCGGCTGCTACGGCGGCGGCGGCCTCATCGCCGGCACCTGCTCGCGGCTGGCCGTCTCCGAGGGCGGGCGCATTTCGGTCTCGGGGCCGGAGGTGATCGAGACCAACAAGGGCGCCGAGGAATTCGATTCCCGCGACCGGGCCTTGGTCTGGCGCACCATGGGCGGCAAGCACCGTCGTCTGACCGGTGGTGCCGATGCGTTCTGCGCCGACACGGTCTCGGCCTTCCGGCACGCGGCCCTGGATCTGATCGATCAGGCACCGTCCTTCGATCTCGAAACGCTCGAGGCCGAGCAGGCGCGTCTGGAGTCGCGCATCGCGCGCTTCGGCGATTGCCGGGATGCGACCGATCTCTGGCGGCGGCTCGGCGTCAACGACCCGGAGACGGTGCCGGCGATGGACACGGACGCCTTCGCGGCGACCGTCGCCCGGATCAGGGAGGCCGATCATGACGCTCGCTGAGATCCTCGGCTCGCTGTTCCCGGACGGTCATTCCGTCACGGTCCAGGACGGGCTGGTGGCTGGGTCCGGGCCCTTCGCGGGTGGCAACCTGGCGATCGTCGGAATCGACGGCGACACACCGCTCGGGGTCGATGGGGCGCTCACCCTGGCCCGCTCGGTGCTCGACACCGTGCGGGCCGGCGGGCGGACGCCGATCCTGGTGATGGTCGATTCCGACAGCCAACGCATGAGCCGCCGGGACGAGTTGCTCGGGCTGAATGAGTGCCTGGCGCACCTCGCCAAGGCGCTGTTGCTGGCGGATCGCTCGGGCCATCCGACCATCGGGCTGATCTACGGACACTCGGCGGCCGGCGCCTTCATCGCGACGGCACTGGCCACACGGATCCTCGCGGCCCTGCCCGGGGCCGACCCGAGCGTGATGGATCTGCCCTCGGTCGCCCGGGTGACCAAGCTACCCCTCGACCGGCTCAAGGAGATGGCGAAATCGACGCCGGTCTTCGCGCCCGGCCTCGACAACATGGTGGCGACCGGCGCGGTTCACGTGGTTCTCGATCCGCAAAAACCCTTGAACGGGCAGATCGGCAATCTGATCGCAGAGCTGGATTCCGGCGATGTGCGCGACCGCCTCGGCGCTGAGCGCGGCGGCCGACCGGTGGCGCGTGCGATTGCGGAAGCGGTCGTCGATCAGGCGCGCGGCGGCTGAGGCACGCCTTGGCACAGACCCTCCGCCGCCACGATCTCGTCCGCGTCGAGCCCGTGGCCTGGGCGGTGTGGCTCGGGACCCGACCGGATCTCTCCGGCATCCGGCATCTCCACTCATGGGCCGACATGGGCCGCCCGCTGATCGTACGGCGGCGGGTCCCGGGGGAGGGGGAAGAAGCCGTCCCTCTCGGCCTGCCACTGCCGCCCGCCGACGGAAAGCGACGGATCGGTCTCGCCCTGCCGATCGGTGCACTGACACGGATGTCGGCGCCCGGCTTGGCGGAAGCGGCCCGTCAGGCCCCTGCAGTATGGCACCCGGTCATCGACGCGCTGCTCGCCCTCGGACGCGATCACGCCATCGCGCCGCGACCGTTCGGCAGCCTGCTCTGGCAGGCCGTCACCGGCCTCACCTATCTCAGCGCAACCTCCGATCTCGATCTGCTGTGGCCTTGCCCGGAGCCGGTCCCAGCCGGATTGCTTGCCGGGCTCGACGCCGTCGCACGAAGGGCGCCGATGGGCCTCGACGGGGAAATGCTGCTCGCCGACGGTACCGGCGTGCACTGGCGAGAGCTGCGCGACGCGCCGGAGGGCGGCTCTGTCCTCGCCAAGAGCCTGAAGGGGGTGACGCTCCGGCCCGTGGCCGCCTTGCGCGAACGGGAGACGGCATGACCCTGGCCCTGCTCCTGTCCGGACAGGGCGGACAGCGTCCCGGGATGTTTGACCTGACGGCCGAACACCCGGAGGCGCAGACCCTCTTCGCCGCCGCCAAGCCGCTCCTCGGCGGCCACGATCCGCGCGACATCGCCCGCACGGGCGGCGCGCGCCTGCACGAGAACCGCACAGGCCAGATCCTGTGCTGCGTGGCGGCTCTGGCCACGTGGCGGGCGCTCGGCGGGGTGGGCCGCACCATCGTGGCCGGCTACAGCATCGGCGACCTCGCGGCCTGGGGGGTCGCCGGACGCTTCGCGGCCGAGGATGTCCTGACGCTCGCCGCGCGCCGGGCGGAGGCCATGGACGCTGCCAGGGGCGCCGGGTTCGGGCTGGCCGGCATCCGGGGCCTCGGTCTCGATGTGCTCGCCACGCTGGCGGCCCGGCACGGATGCCACCTCGCCATCCGCAACGCCGCCGATAGCGGCGTGGTCGGGGGCGCCCGAGAGGGGCTCGAAGCCCTGTGTCGTGAGGCCACCGAGCGCGGGGCGCAACGGGCGGTGATCCTGCCGGTCCATACGCCGTCGCACACGCCCTTGCTGAGGGCGGCCGCGGAGGCGTTCCGGTCAGACCTCGACCAGACGACGGCGCATCGGCCGCCACCCGGCGCGCCGCGCCTCGTAAGCGGCCTCGACGGCACGACCGTCTTCCGCAGCGAGGACGGGCTCGAGAAGCTGGCGACGCAGATCGCGCGCACCATCGACTGGGCCGCCTGCCTCGAGGCTTGCCGCGAATATGGTGCCGACCGGGTTCTGGAGCTTGGCCCCGGGCACGCCCTCGCCACGATGGCCCGCTCCGCGCTTCCCGAGGCCCGGGTTCACGCAGTGGAGGAATTCCGATCGATCGACGGCGTGAAAACCTGGTTGGCGCAACCGTAGCTTCTGCAAGTTCAGTCGATACTGCGAATGCACGCCTGCGATCATTGGGAAACCACCAACTTTCAGCGCGGATTTGTAGACGTATTGCCTGCCGAACCACGCTTCAGCCGCCGTTCTGCCCGGGCTCGCCATCGGGGGCCCGCGGGTCCATATGGCGCGCATCCCACCGGGAGAAGCGCGCCGTGAAGACCTACCAGCTCTACATCGACGGTCAGGATGTCGATCCGGTCGAGGGCGCGTGGTTCGAGTCGATCGACCCCTATCGGGGCGAGCCCTGGGCCCGGATCCCCCGCGCATCGCGGGCCGATGTGGACCGGGCGGTAGCGGCGGCCAAGCGCGCCATGTGGGAGGGACCCTGGGCCACGATGACCGCCTCGGCCCGCGGGAAGGTTCTGCGGCGGATCGGCGACCTCGTGGAGCGTGAGGCCAAGGCCCTCGCGGAGGTCGAAGTCCGCGACAACGGCAAGCTGTTCGCCGAGATGTATGGCCAGACCCGTTATCAGCCGGAATGGTGGTGGTACTACGCCGGCCTCGCCGACAAGGTCGAAGGCGCACAGATCCCGATCGACAAGCCCGAGACCTTCGCGTTCACCCGGCATGAGCCGGTGGGTGTGGTCGGCGCGCTCACCGCCTGGAATTCGCCGCTGCTGTTCGTGGCCTGGAAATGCGCCCCCGCGCTCGCGGCCGGCTGCGCCGTGGTGGTGAAGCCCTCGGAATTCGCGTCTGCCAGCACCTTGGAATTCGCGCGCCTCACCAAGGAGGCTGGGCTCCCCGATGGGATGTTCAACGTGGTGACCGGCTTCGGCGGTGAGGCGGGCTCCGCGATCGTCGAGCATCCGGATGTCGCCAAGATCACCTTCACCGGATCGGACGTCACCGGCGCGAAGGTCTACGAAGCGGCCGCACGCCAGATCAAGCGCGTGTCCCTCGAACTCGGCGGCAAGTCGCCCAACATCGTCTTCGCCGATGCCGACCTCAAAGCCGCCGCAGCCGGAGCGATCTCGGGCATCTTCGCGGCCACCGGGCAGACCTGCATCGCGGGCTCCCGTCTGCTCGTGCAGAACAGCATTCGGGAGGCGTTCGTCGAACGGCTGATTGCGCTGGCCCGCACCGCCAAACTCGGCGATCCGATGCAGGCCGACACAAACATCGGTCCGATCACCACCCCGCCCCAATACGCCAAGGTGCTGGACTATATCGCCCTCGCCAAGAGCGAGGGTGCGCGCTGCGTGTTCGGTGGCAACCCGGCCTTGGGACCCGGGGTGATGGGCGGGCAGTTCGTGGAGCCGACGATCTTCACCGGCGTCACCAACGACATGCGCATCGCCCAGGAGGAGGTGTTCGGCCCGGTTCTGTCGATCATCGGCTTCGAGGACGAGGCGGAAGCGCTCAAGATCGGCAACGACGTGATCTACGGCCTCGCCGCCGGCGTCTGGACGCAGGATATCGGCCGGGCCATGCGCATGTCCAAGGGTTTGCGCGCCGGCACGGTCTGGGTGAACACCTACCGCGCCGTGAGCTACATGATGCCGTTCGGCGGCATGAAGCGGTCCGGGATCGGTCGGGAGAGCGGCATCGAGTCGATCCGCGAGTATCTCGAGACCAAGAGCGTCTGGATCTCGACGAGCCGGGATGCGCCGGAGAATCCGTTCGTCATGCGCTGACTTCGCTTGCCGGCGTCCCGCCGCGGTCGAAGGGGCCGCCGGGCCGCCTACCGGGCGAAGTGTGCGGTGGACATGCGCTCGGTGACCAGCTCGAACGGCACCCAGTCGTATTGCGTCACGGATTCGTTCCGGGCGAGCGCCAGCGCGTCGTCCACCGCCCGGCGCCCCTGGATCGCGGCGTCCTGGTGGATGGTCACCGCGAGGCGCTTCTGCTGCATCGCTTCCATCCCAGCGGCGGTGGCATCGACGCCGCCGATCAGGATGCGCCCCGCCGGGATGCCGGCCGCCTCCACCGCTTCGGCGGCACCGATCGCCATCTCGTCGTTGTTGGCGGCGATGGCGGTGATCGGCAGTCCCTGAGTGAGCCACCCGGCGACCAGATTTCGCGCCTTCGCCCGGTCCCAGTCCGCCGAGCCCTCAACCACGATCCGCAGGCCCGGGAACTCCCGCAGTACCTCTTTGACACCCTGCGTGCGCATCACCGACCCCGCATGGCTCGGGTGGCCCGACAGGATCGCGACGCCGCCGGTCCCATTCAGCATCTGGGCAAGCTTGCGCATCTGCAGCCGTCCCGCGACCAGATCGTTGGGCAGGACGAAGGCGACGCGGCCGGCAAACCAGTCTTCGCGCGGCCCATTGTTGAAGTAGACCAGAGGGATATCGGCCTCCTGGGCGAGGCGGGTGATGGTGGCGTTCGCCGCCGCATCGACCGGCATAACCAGCAGCGCATCGACCTTCGCGGCGATGAAGGCCCGAACCTGCGCGACCTGCTGCTCGCCGGCTCCCTCGGGCGCGTAGACGAAGTGCGCGTCGACGCCGCGCGACTTGGCGTGCTCGGCGATCCGGTCGTGCAGCAGTTGCGTGAACGCCACCGGGGGGATCATCGTGACGCCGATGGTCGCCGCCTGGGACGCCGTGGAGTTCGCCGGGACGGCGGCGAGCATGACGGTGATGCCTCCGGCCATCCGCCACCGACTGCGGCGCAGGGCGGCGATGAGAACTTGGCCACAGCGCGACATGGCATGCGCGCAAGATGATCGGTCCATGGATAGGGTCCGGCGTGATCGATCCGGCGAGGCTTCACGCTGCGCGGATGTTCTGGAGGAAGCGGGCGACTTCAGCACCCAGGCGCTCGGCGTCGCGCGAGAGCGCGCTTGCGGCATCCAGCACGCCGCCCGCCGTCGCGCCGGCCTTCTCGGCCGTGCCGGCGACGCCCGCGATGTGCGTGCTGACGCCGCTCGTTCCGTCGACGGCCCGCGTGATGCTGTGCACGATCTCCTGCGTGGCGGCACCCTGCTCCTCGACGGCCGCCGCGATGGAGGCCACCGCCCGGCTCATGTCCTCGACGCGGGTGGTGATGCCTGTGATCGCGGCGACGGCTTCATTGGTGGAGCCCTGGATGACGCCGACATGGCGCGCGATGTCGTCCGTCGCCTGCTTGGTCTGGCCCGCCAGCACCTTCACTTCGGCCGCGACAACGGCGAATCCCCGGCCCGCGTCTCCGGCCCGCGCCGCTTCGATGGTGGCGTTGAGCGCGAGCAGGTTCGTCTGTGCGGCGATCTTGGCGATCAGACCGACCACGTCGCCGATCCGGTCGGCCGCGCCGGTGAGGGCTTTGACAAGCGCCGCCGTCTGCACGGCCTCCGCGGCAGCGCCGCTCGCCATCCGAGCTGTCACTTCGGCCTGACGCCCCACCTCTTGGATCGACGTCCCGAGCTCGTCGGCCGCCGCAATTGACTGGACGTTGGATCGCGCCTGCTCCGCCGCGGCCGCCACCGTGGTGGACTGATGTGCCGTCTCCCCGGCGACCCGGCTCATCAGGTCTGCGGTGCCGCGAAGCTCCACGGCCGCCGTCGCCACTGTGCCGACAATGCCACCGACGGAAGCTTCGAATCCGCGCGCCATCTCGTGCATCGCGACGCGTCGCTGCTGCTCTGCCTCGGCCCGGACCTCCGCAGCCTCCGCTTCGACAGCCCTGGCGCGCTGCATGTTGTCCTTGAACACCTGCAGGGCACCCGCCATGGCGCCGAGTTCGTCGTTCCGCTCGACGGACGGAACCGCGACGGTAAGATCGTCTTCGGCAAGCTGCTCCATGGCACGGGTCATGCCCGCAATCGGCGCTGCAACCCGGCGCAGGATGAACCAGACGATGCCGAGTGTCAGGATCGCGGCCAGTGCCACCGCGATGGTCACCGCCAGACGAGAGGCAGCACCGACCGCATCGGCCGCTGCGGTCTGCGTGAAGGCTCGATCCTGGCGGTGGTTGAGGACTATATCGACCGCCTGCGCAAAGGTTGCCGCTTCGCTCTGGAGGCTGGCTTCAAACACCGTATCGGCGAGTTCGCGTTCGCCGGCCCTCTCAAGCGCCGCCGCTTCGGATTCGACCGCCAGGAAGTGCTGCCAGGCTTCTCGTAGGGCATGGGCGAGGCGTTGCTCGTCCGCCCCGGCGATGGTCGGCGCGTAGGCACTCCAAGCCCTGGAGAAGGAGTCCTGCGCTTTGGCGACCTGGGCGAGATAATCGCGCCGCGCCTCGTCGGACTGCGCATTGTGCGCCAGGACATCGAGGGCGCGCAGTTCCTGACTCAGCTGTTTCATCGTCCCGAGGATCGTCACGGCTCGGATTTCGCCGGCAATCGAGCGGTTGGCCTCGTTGATGAGGCCGATACGAAAGACGGAGAAAATCCCGATCCCGATCGAGATCATGAACAGTACAACTGCTGAGCCGATGATGACCGACCGCAAATTGATTGAGGATTGTTTCGCGCGACCGCGCTCGAACGCCACCATCCAGCTAATTTCCGAACATCGTCATACCCGCGCTTAACGCGATGATGTCAAAAAATCAAATCTCTATGTCAACAACATAAACATAGTATTATTAAATCTCAGTATTAGTAAGGATTGAACCTAAACAATGATGCATCAAGAGATCTTGGACTGAAACAATGAGTACTGACAACGATTTTTCGTTTCGGCTCATTTGCATGCCGAAAATGTCTCAAGCCAGCGCCAGCCTGGCCATGATCGTGGCTGTTTGTCGATCGGTCTGACGATCCGCGTTTGGACGGCGCGTCGCCGATGTCAATCGTGATCGGTTCAGAGTGGCCGCGACCGCCGCTCGCTCAGCCACATCAGACCCGCGAGCCCCATCCAAGGGCAGACGAACAGGATGAACGCGAGTAGCCCCACGACCAAGCTCCCGACAAAGCACGTGTCTGTTCAGGGAACGTCGATCGTCTGCCGCGGATCCCGAACGACCGAAGCCGGGCGGGCCTGACGCCCCTTCGCAATCGGTTCGCGGGCCGTCGCGGAGCCGGTGGAAGGGAAGCCGTCCGAGCCGGCCAAAGCTTGCTCAGTCGTCCGGTCTTCCGCAGAGTTCCATCCGCCACGGATGGAACTCCCCATCACGCACGGCCACGGGTCGGCGAGGACGGAGGGGCCGGTTAGCCGATCCGGGACAGGTCTGGCGTCACGCTCTGGCGCCAGCGGTATACGCTCGCCCCTGGACGGCCAGGTCGGCCGCGGAGGGGATCACGATAAGCCTGAGCGCACGACCAGGATGCGTCTAGAACCGCGCGGAGTGGTGTCGCGCTTTCTGGCGTTCGCGCGCCGGGCACATCAGCGATGAGCCGGGGGCGGGCCCGCTGCATGCAGCGGTACCCGACAAGCACGCGGAACTCGGGCGCGCCTTACTCCGCAGAGGCGGTGCGCGGCACCGCGGTTTCGCCCGCGATCTGGACGACATCACCGGATTTGAGGAATTCCAACGGATTGTCGACCAACCGCTGCGCGAGGGTCACGCCGCTCCGGATCTCGACATCGTTGCCGAGGTTCCGCCCGAGCTTGACCGTGCGCAACACGACCGTGTGGTCACCCTGGACCTCGGCCACCTGCGTCCCATTCCGATTGAACAGCAGCGCCGTGGCGGGAATCCGCAGGGTTTCGGGGTTGGAGGGGATGTGGAACTGGACCTCGACGAAGGCACCCGGCCAGAGGGCGCCGTCGGGATTCTCGGCCTGCAGCTCGACCAGACCCTGACGGGATTCTTCCGTCACGGCATTCGCCGTCGAGGTGAGCTCAGCAGTGAAGGAAGCCTCCTGCCCGGGAACGTGGAGGGACGCCTGCAGACCGGGCTTCATCACCGCCAGAAATGCCTGCGGGACGTTCACGAAGACGCGCATCCGGTGGATGTCCGAGACCCGGTAGAGCGGTCGGCCCGATGTTCCGCCGGCCGTCAGCAAGTCGCCGAGATCCACGGTGCGGGCGGTGACCACGCCGTCGAACGGCGCCTTGATCTGCTTGAAGCGGGTCAGCTCCTCCAGGCGGCTGACCACCGCCTGCTGGGCCACGAGATTGGCCTTGGCAACCGCCAGGGCGGCCGTCCGCGAGGCCGCGGTGAAGCGGTCGGTGTCGCCCCGCTCCTCGCTGGACCAACCCTGAGTCACGAGCCGGGCGGTGCGCTTATTCGTGGCCTCGCTGAGATCGGAATTCGCCTGGGCCTGCTGCACCGCGGCCTGGAGCTGCATCAGCGTGGCCCGGGCCTCCAAAAGCTGCTGGTCGAGGTCGGGGGCCGAGACATCGACCAGAACCTCATCCTTGCGCACCCGCGCGCCGATGTCCTTGTGCCACGCCGTCACGTAGCCGCTGGCGCGCGCATAGAGCGAGCCGGTGTAGAAGGCGTTGAGCGTGCCGGGCAGCGTGAGGTCCTGGTCCTTGGGACCGCGCTGCGCCTGGACGGTTCGAACCGTGGGGACAGCCTGCTTTTCGGTCCAGGCCGCGATGTCCTGCATCCCCTTGGCGCGTTCGGTGATGCCGAGATAGGCGAGAACCGCGGCGCCGGACACGACGCCGACCAGGAACACCACGACCTTGGCTTTGGCGGGTTTCGGGCCGCGATCAGGCACGGCCTCACGCTCGCGTTGTGACGTGATCTCGTGTGCCGAGCCGGCGTCCACCGCGACGGAGCGCGCTCCGGGGATCTCAACGGGGTCCATGGGTGATCCAGCTCAGACGGACGGAGAGGGAAGGGCACCGGAGAGATGCTCGTCCGGTCGGGCGCGGCCATGGACGAGGCTGAAGACGACCGGCACGAACAACAGCGTCGCCGTGGTGGCAAAGAGCAGGCCACCGATCACGGCCCGGCCGAGCGGCGCGTTCTGGCCCGGCTCGATCGCCATAGGCAACATGCCGATCACCATGGCGAGCGCCGTCATGATCACCGGCCGCAGCCGGGTTGCCCCCGCGGCGAGGGCGGCTTCGCGCGCGTTCAGACCTGCGGCGAGCTGCTCGCGGGCGAAACTGATCACGAGGATCGAGTTGGCGGTCGCAACGCCCATGCACATGATCGCGCCGGTCAGCGCCGGGACCGAGACATGCGTCTGGGTCACGAACAACATCCAGACAATCCCGGCCAGCGCTGCGGGCAGCGCCATGATGATCACGAACGGATCGATCCAGGATTGGAAATTGATGACGATCAGCAGGTAGATCAGCACGATCGAGAAGCCGAGCCCGATCAGCAGGTCCCGATACGCGTTCTCCATCGTGACCACCTGTCCGCGGACCGACACGGTGGTGCCCTTCGGCAGCGCGTCCTTCGTCGCGTCGATGATCGTCTGGATATCGGCAGCGGTGCCGCCGAGATCGCGGCTCTGGGCGGCCGCCAGGATATTGACCGTGCCCATGACGTTGTAGTGCGTCACCACCGCGCTCAGGGGTTCGGGGGCGATCGTCGACAGGCCGCCGAGGAGCTGCGTCGAGCGTGCCGCAGTGATCGGCAGATTGTTCAAGTCGCCGAGCGTGTCGATGGCGTATTGCGGTGTCTGGACCGAAACCGGGTAGGAAACGCCGTTGTTCGGGTCGAGCCAATAGGTCGGCGCCGTCTGCGTGCTGCCCGAGAGACTCGCCTGGATGCTGGTCGCCGCGTCGCCTTCCGTCAGGCCGACCACGCCGGCGAGGGCCCGGTTGAAATCGACTCGCAGCGCCGGATTTCGGGACTGCTCCTGGATCCGGGCATCGGCCACGCCTGCCACGCGCCGGATCCGCGCGAGCAGCGTGTAAGCGTAGGCGCGGCTGGCCTCGATGTTGGCGCCGGCAATCTGGACGTCCAGAGCCGCGGGCGAGCCGAAATTCAGAATCTGGCTGACGATGTCGGCCGGCAGGAACGAGAAGGTGACGCCCGGGAAATCCTGCGGCAGGCGTGCGCGCAGCTCACGGGTGAGATCGGCGGGCGAGCTCTCCCCCTCGGCCAGGGTCACCAGCATGTCGGCGTCGAACGTACCGATCGTACCACTGTTGCCGTACGAAATGTTGATGCCGCTGATCGGCAGGCCGATGTTGTTGACGACGCTGGTGACACGGCCGGGCGGCAGCAGGCTGCGGATGCGGGTCTCGATCCGCCCGGTCAGCGCTGTCATCTCCTCGATCCGCGTGCCGGTCGGGGCGCGGACGTGAAGGCGGAGGGCATCGGACTCGATCGTTGGGAAGAAGTCCCGGCCGAGATAGGGCAGCAGCCCGAAGGAGAGGCCGACCGCGAGGAGGAAGCCGCCGGCAAACACGCGCTGGTGCGCCAGAGCGAGGGCGAGCAGCCCGAGATAGCCGCGCCGCAAGCTCTCGAAGCGCCGCTCGAAACCCTGCTGGAACCGGCCGAAGAAGCCCGGGGCCGCCTGCGTCTCGTGACCGTTCGTGTGCCCGTGGGCATGGTTCGCCAGCAGGTAGCGCGCCAGCGTCGGCACCACCGTGTAGGTCAGCACGTAGGACGCGATCATGGCGAACACCACCGCCATGGCGAGCGGCCGGAACAGGAAGCCCGCGACGCCGCCGAGCGCCAGCAGTGGCGCGAAGGCGATGCAGATACAGAACAGCGCGATCGTGGCCGGCGGCATGATCTCCTGCGCCCCGAGGGTGATGGCGGTGACGATATCCTCGCCGAACTCCTCCATGTGCCGATTGATGTTCTCGATCGTCACGGTCGCATCGTCGACCAGGATGCCCACGGCCAGCGCGAGGCCGCCAAGCGTCATGACGTTGATGGTCTGACCGAGCGCAGCCAGCGCGATCAGCGAACACAGGACCGCCAACGGGATCGACACGGTGATGATCAGCGTCGAGCGCCAGCTGCCGAGGAACACCAGGATCATGAACCCCGTCAGCGCGGCGGCGATGACGCCCTCGCGCACCACCGCCACCACGGAATCCTTCACGAAGCCGGATTGGTCGGCCACGTATTTCAGATCGACTCCTTCGGGCAGGGTGGCCTGGATCGCCGGCAGCCGCGCCTTCACGCCGGCGATGATGTCCAACGTCGAGGCGTTGCCGATCTTGAGGACCGACATCAGGACGCCCTTCTTGCCGTCGAGCTGGACGACGTTGGTCTGAGGCGGCGAGCCGGCATGGACATGGGCGACGTCGCGCATGAAGACGACCGCTCCATTGACGACCTTCACGGGCAGGTCGTTGAACGCGTCCACGGTCTTCGGCGAGTCGTTCAGATCGACGATCCATTCGTAGGTGCCGATTTTCTGGGTGCCGACGGGCGTGATCAAATTCTGCCGAGCGAGGGCGGCGCCGACATCGGCCGCCGAGAGATTGTGGGCATGCAGGGCCGATTGATCGAGATCGATCTGCACCTGACGCGCGGCGCCGCCATAGGCGTATGGGAGCTGCGCCCCGGGCACCGTGGCGAGCTGCGGCCGGATGAAGTTCATAGCGAGGTCGTTGAGGGCCGTCTGAGAGAGCGTATCGCTCGACAGCGCGAGTTGGATGATCGGCACGCTCGACGCGTTGTAGGCCAGCATCAACGGCGGCGTGATGCCCGGTGGCAGCTGCTTGAGCTGCGTCTGCGCGATGGCGGTGACCTGCGCCTGCGCCGCGGTGATGTTGACGCTCGGCTGGAAGAAGATCTTGATAATCCCGTAGCCCGGCACCGACTGGGACTCGATGTGTTCGATATCGTTGACGGTCGTCGTCAGCGAGCGCTCGAACACCGATACGATGCGACCCGACATATCCTCGGGCGGCAGACCGGTATACTGCCACACAACGCTGATGACCGGGATGCCGATACTGGGAAAAATATCGGTCGGTGTTCTGAAAATCGATAAGACCCCGAAGATCAGGATCAGGATCGACATCACGACGAAGGTATAGGGACGCAGAAGAGCCAGTCGAACGATTGCGGCCATCGTGAAAGATTCGTCCGCGTCGTGTCTGGGGAGGTCGGCTGAACGGGTTTCGCCGCCGACCGTTCGTATTATGAATTCATCGTCCAATAGGGCAATTTGATGACCCGGGCCAGACCCGAGTGTCGGAAACATCGCGAGACATTGTTGCTATACTTCATGATCTCGATAGCCTCCTGTCCCGCCAAGAACTTCGCTAATGAAAGACCGCTTGCAACGGCCAACTCATGTTCATCGGTGGGAGAGTTCTGGAGTGTCCAGTCCGGTTCGGCGGAACACGCGAACCGTCATACCCTGGAGCGGGGTTCGCTAGCCATCGCGGCGCAGATGACATCCTGGGTGCTATCAGTCGATCCCCTGTCCGCTATGACTTTGCGATTGATAATGTCCCTCAACAAATTCAATTATCGGCGAATGATATGCGCATATTATCCGAATTAAAAAATCAATGGCTTGTGTTTTGACGATTTCACGATCTAGGGGGCTCTCCCTATGATCTCAGTGAGCGTCATGGCGTGCATCGTGTCCGGCTACGCGCAGATCGAATTTTTCAAAACTACCCTTCAAGTCCCCTAATCACAAGATCTTGTAAGGCGATTTGGTTCTTCGCAATTTTACGTCCGCACAGCCGTGAATATATTATCGAATGCTTGAATATCAAAATTTTTGCACATTGACGACTATCCGACCGCCTAAGGATCGCGCAATCGGCGATCCGGTGACAGGTCCGCTCGGCGACACCGTTACTATCCGTCGCTCAGGCATGAAAAATGGGCGGCGCACGACGGCCGCGCTCACCTTCGCGAGGCGTTCAGAGCTCCACGAGGCCGTCAAAAAGGTCGCACCGCTGCGGCATCCGGGAGCCACACTTGATCTGCCCGCAGTGGTTGACCGCCAAATTTGAACGCAGGATGGTCACGCAAGGCAAAGCGCCCGTGATCCGAGCCCAACGCATCATCGAGGCTTTTCGCGTGGAGAAGGCCTGCATGGCACAGGACCACGAGACCGATCAGCGTCTGGCAAAACTCGAAGCGGACAACGCACGGCTGCGGCGCCTCCTGGATGCGGGAGGTGTCCCAGATGGGCTGCGCCACGGCCTGCGCGACACCGTGGCGATGCTTCGCGCGGTGCTGCGTCTTTCGGCCGACACCGCCGACAGCGTCGAGGGCTATGCCACGCATCTCGAAGGCCGGCTCGACGCGATCGCTCGGGTGCGCGTCGGCGTCGATAGGTTCGGCGAGATAAGCCTGCACAGCCTGATCTCGGACGAATTGATGATCCACCTGATCCGCGAAGGCGATCAGGCAGAACTCGCGGGTCCGCCCGTTCGGCTCCGTCCGAAGGCTGCGCAGGTCCTTGCGCTGGCAGTGCATGAACTCTGCAGCAACGCCGTCGAGCACGGCGGGGTCGGGCTGTCCCAGGGCAAGGTGGACGTGCTCTGGTCGGTCGACGGCCGCGACGGGTCGGACCCCGCCGACCTCACGTTGATCTGGAAAGAAACGGGCGGCGCAGACGTCGTCGCCCCGACGCGGCGGGGCTTCGGCATGCAGGTCTTGACCGAGATGCTGCGCTACGAGCTCAACGCCCGCGTCGAGCTTGCCTTCGAGGCCGACGGCCTGCGCTGCATGGTGCGCCTGCCGCTCATGCAGCGCATCGGCCACGTCGTCGACGACGCCGGATCCGAAGACGCCGGCGAGCCGGCCTGAGGCGAGAGCTCAGGTATCGGTCAGCCCATGGATCGGGAGGCTTCCCGCACCTGGCGGGTCGCCGTATCGAGACGCGTGCTGGCCTGGGCGATCGTGTCCATGCCGGAGGCGATCGACGAGACGCCGCCGGATGCGGTTCTGAGGCTTCCCGACATCTCGCGGGTTACGACGGATTGCTCCTCGACCGCTGACGCGATGGTGGAGGACACAGCGCTCAAGGTTCCGATCGTATGCCGGATCGCCCCGATCGCGTCCACCGCCTCGCGGGTGCTCGACTGAGTGGCTGCGATCTGCGTCCGGATCTGATCGGTCGCGCGTCCCGTCTGCAGGGCGAGGGTCTTCACCTCGCTGGCAACGACGGCGAAACCGCGCCCGGCTTCGCCGGCACGGGCGGCCTCGATCGTCGCATTCAGCGCGAGCAGGTTGGTCTGCGCGGCGATCCCCGAGATCAAACCGACGACATCGCCGATCTGCGTCGCCTGTTCGCTCAAGCCGGCGACGATCTGACCCGTATGCTGGGCCTGCTCCACGGCCCGGCCGGCGATACCGGCAGCCTGTGTCACCTGCTCGCTGATCTCGTTGACCGACAGCGACAATTGCTCCGCGCCGGTCGACAAGGACTGGATGTCTTCCGAGACCCGACCCACGGTCCCTGCCGCCTCACCGGTCTGACGAGTGACATCGGCCACGGCGTCGCCGATCGCGTCGAGTTCTGCGCCGACCGTTTTCTGGATCTCGGCCCGGCGCTCGCGCGCAACCACCTGCGCGGTGATGTCGGTGGCGAACTTGACGACCCGCACCAAGCGACCATCGGCGTCGGTGATCGGGTTGTACGTTGCCTGAATCCAGATCGCACGGCCGCCCTTGGCGGTGCGCCTGAACGCGCCGGATTGGTATTCGCCGCGGGCCAACGCCGCCCAGAATGCGCGGTAGGCCTCGCCCGACCGTTCGGCTTCACTGACGAACAGGCTGTGGTGACGGCCCACGATCTCATCCAGCCGGTAGCCGACCGCGTCCAGAAAGTTCTGGTTCGCGCTCTGGATCGTCCCGTCCAGGGAAAAGGCAATAACCGCCTGGGACCGGTGAAGCGCCGTGATCTGCCCTTCCAGATCGAGAGTACGTAGCTTGTCGGCGGTGATGTCGGTGGCAAACTTGACGATTCTGGTCGGCTTACCCGCAGCATTGAGCACCGGATTATAGCTCGCCTGAATCCAGACCTCGCGCCCGCCCTTCGCAATGCGCTTGTATTCCGCGGTCTGAAACTCGCCAAGCCGGAGCTTCTCCCAGAATTGCCGATAGGTTGCGCTGTCGCGGTGCGCCGGTTCCACGAACAAGCTGTGGTGGCGCCCCAGGATCTCGGCGAGCGTATAGCCCATCGCGGCTAGGAAATTCGTGTTGGCATCGAGAATGGTACCGTCGAGCGCGAACTCAATCGTAGCCAGGGAGCGGCTCAACGCTGCAAGCTTGGCATGTTGATCCCGTCGACTCTGCAGCCGCCCAAACATTCTTGTCTCTCACTATCGAGAAGCCGCGCGCGCGATATCGGCGCATCCGTGCAGAGAACAGAGATTTCCCAGTTCCCTCATATGGAGCAAGACATATTACTTCGACGTTAAGCGGCAAAAATTAAGTATTGATCTGTATCAACTGCGACACCCGGTGTGATATTCGCGTTTAAATTGCATTCAAGCCGGAACTTCTACTAGAAGGTGGCGACCGGGGACACACTGGCGCGCCCATTGATCGCTGGACCGGCGCGGCTTGGAAAGGGTGGGCAGACAAGGTTTTTGAGGGCCATGGCTTCGATCAGGCCGGCTCATCCGTGGGCCCGAAGGCGGCGCTCACAACGTCGAACCCGAAGGGCCGGTGGTCGGCGAACAGACCATGCGCGTTCAACAAGACGAAAACGGTGTCGGGCAATCCTGCACCCCCCACCATCGCGTCTTCGCCTATCCGGTCCGTCTGGCGTGATGACTGCGGCGGTGCGACGTCGCGGAGTCACCCGGGAGCATCCCCCGCATCTCCATATCGCGTAGCGGCCCGGAGCATGCGGGTCTCCACGATGGGCAGCCCGTCCGAGACTTGACCGGGACTGTACTCCGGCACGCATAGTGCAAGGCGGATGCCTCGCGATGGCCGGGTAGCGTGCCGGTATGGATCTCAACACCATCGAGACGGTGATCCGGCCGCAAAGCCGGTCCGAGCTGCCGCACGCGCGGGATGGCGACGCTTGGCTTGCGGGGGGGACGTGGCTTTTCTCCGAGCCGCAGCCCGGCACGCGGCGCCTCGTCGATCTGGCTGCTTTCGGCTGGGCCCCGCATGAGGTTGGATCCGATGGCCTGACCCTCGCGGCCACCTGCACCATCGCGCAGCTCGGCCGCCTTGACCTGCCATCATCTTGGAGTGCGGCTCCGCTGATCGGCCAATGCTGCCATGCCCTGCTCGGCTCGTTCAAGATCTGGAATACCGCCACAGTCGGCGGCAATCTCTGCCTCGCTCTCCCGGCCGGGCCGATGATCGCCTTGGCTACGGCACTGGACGCCCGGTGCACGATCTGGTCGGCCGATGGTACCGAACGGCATCTGCCCGCGGAAGACTTCGTGCGGGGACCGCAGCGCAATGCCCTTCGCCCCGGTGAGATCCTGCGCAGCCTTTGGTTTCCGGCCGCCGCCTTGGCGTACCGAACGGCGTTCCGACGCATCAGCCTGAGCCCCAACGGCCGGTCGGGCGCGTTGCTGATCGGGTCGGTCGATGCCCGAGGCGGCTTTGCCCTGACCGTGACGGCTTCTGTACGGCGCCCCCGGCGCCTCGTCTTCGCCGCGTTGCCCGGCCGCGCCGCGCTCATCGAGGCCATCGACGACGCGATCCCGGAGACGCTCTACTACGACGATGTCCACGGCCGGCCCGACTGGCGCCGTCACGTCACGCGGCACCTCGCCGGCGAGGTCCGCGACGCTTTGGCGGGGGAGGGTAGCCCATGCGCCTGACGGTCAACGGCACATCACACGCGGTCGAGCCGCGGCCCGGCCAATGCCTGCGCACGCTTCTACGCGAGGCCGGGTGGTTCGGCGTCAAGAAGGGCTGCGATGCCGGCGATTGCGGCGCCTGCACGGTCCATCTCGACGGCGAGCCGGTGCATAGCTGTCTGATCCCGGCCTTCCGTGCCGAAGGTCGGAGCGTGACCACCATCGAGGGTCTCGCTGGCCCATGCCGTGCGGACGGCCCGGAACCGGAAAATCTACACCCGATGCAGGTCGCCTTTCTGGCCGCCCAGGGGTTTCAATGCGGCTTCTGCACGTCGGGCATGATCATGACGGCGGCCGCCCTCGACCAGGGCCAGCGGCAGGATCTCGGCACGGCCTTGAAGGGCAATCTCTGCCGCTGCACTGGCTATCGCGCCATCCGGGACGCCATCGCGGGCCTCGGCCACACAACCGATGCGGGCATCGGTGGCGATCCGATCGGAAGGAACTGCCCCGCTCCGTCCGCGCCGCTCGTCGTGTCGGGTCTTGCCCGATTCACCCTCGACATTTCGACCGACGATGCGCTTCACCTCAAGGTTCTGCGTTCGCCGCACGCCCATGCCCGCATCGTCGCGATTGACGATGCGGCCGCGCGCGCGATTCCCGGAGTCGTGGCCATCCTGACCCACGCGGATGCACCCCGCCGCCGCTTCTCCACGGGCCGCCACGAAGACCCGAGGGACGATGCCGCCGATACCCGCGTGTTCGACCCGATCCTGCGCTTCGTCGGCCAGCGGGTCGCCGCCGTGGTGGCGGAAACCGAGGCCGCCGCCGAGGCCGGCTGCCGGGCGCTGCACGTGACCTATGATATCCGCGCGGCACTCCTCGACCCGGTCAAGGCCCTCGAACCCGGCGCTCCGCGTGTCCACGACCCGCACGATGAGACCGGTTGGAACGCGCCGCCGCGCGACGGCCATCCCAACCTCGCCGCGGAAGTCCACGGCGAGGTCGGCGACGTCGCGGCGGGGCTCGCAGCAGCCGATATCGTCTATACGGAGACCTACCTGTCTCAGCGGGTCCAGCATGCGGCCCTGGAGACGCATGGCTGTATCGGCTGGCGCGACCCGGACGGACGCTTGACGTTGCGCACCAGCAGCCAAGTGCCGTTCCTGACCCGCGATGCTCTGTGCGATCTGTTCGGTCTGCATCGGGAAGAAGTCCGCGTGATCTGCGGACGGGTCGGCGGCGGCTTCGGCGGGAAGCAGGAGATGCTGACTGAGGATCTTGTCGCCCTGGCAGTGCTGCACACCGGCCGCCCGGTACGCTGGGAGCTCACGCGACAGGAGCAGTTCGTCGCGACCACGACCCGCCACGCGATGCAGGTCGCCGTGACGGTTGGCGCCCGCCGGGATGGCACGCTGACGGCGATCGATCTCGATGTCCTGTCGGACACGGGCGCCTACGGCAATCATGCGGGCGGAGTGATCCACCACGGCTGCAACGAGGTGCTGGCGGCCTACACCTGCCCGAACAAGCGGATCGCGGGCCATGCGGTCTACACGCATACGGTCCCGGCCGGCGCCTTTCGGGGTTACGGACTCAGCCAGACGATCTTCGCCCTCGAATCGGCGCTGGACGAGGTTGCGCAGCGCCTTGGGCTCGATCCGTTCGACCTGCGCCGGCGCAATGCCGTGAAGCCGGGCGACGCCATGGTGTCGAACAGTCTGGAGCCGCACGACGTGGTGTTCGGCAGCTATGGGCTCGACCAGTGCCTGAATCTGGTAGAGGCGGCGCTCCAAGCCGATCCCGGGCCGGAGCCGAAGCCCGGCTGGCACGCCGGTACCGGCATGGCGATGGCGATGATCGATACGATTCCACCCCGCGGCCATCACGCCGATGCCCGGGTGGGCCTGACGGCGGACGGACGCTACTTCGTCCGGGTCGGGACCGCCGAATTCGGCAACGGCACCAGCACGGTGCATCGCCAGATCGCCGCCTCAGCGTTGCGAGCCGACCCCGCCCGCGTGGAGATCCTCGGGGCCGATACGGATTTGGTCGGCCACGATACCGGTGCCTACGGCAGCACCGGCACGGTGGTGGGGGGCCTCGCGGTGCTGCGAGCCGCCGAGGCGCTCGCCGAGCGGATCCGCGCACGTGCCGCCGAACTCTCCGGGTCGGCGGCTGAGGCGTGTCATCTCGCGGGCGAGGCGGTCGAGACCCCGTCCGGTCCCCTCACGCTCGTCGCACTCGGCCCCCTGGCAGCGGTTGGGCGCGCCGACGGCAGTCCACGCTCGGTGTCGTTCAACGTCCACGCGTTCCGGGTCGCGGTGAACCCCGTGACGGGCGAGGTGCGCATCCTGCGCAGCGTTCACGCTGCCGATGCGGGTCGGGTGATCAACCCCATGCAGTGCCGGGGGCAGATCGAAGGCGGCGTTGCGCAGGCAATCGGGGCCGCGCTCTACGAGGATTTCCGCATCGATGCCGAGGGCCAAGTCGTCACGCAGACGTTCCGCGACTATCACATCCCCGCTTGCGCCGACGTGCCGGACTCCGAGGTTCTGTTCGCCGACACGCATGATCGCGTCGGGCCGCTCGGCGCGAAATCGATGAGCGAATCGCCTTACAATCCGGTTGCTGCGGCACTTGGCAATGCGATCCGCGACGCGACTGGGGTCAGGCTGACCGCCACGCCCTTTGCGCCGGACAGGATCTACCAGGCCGTCGCCGCAGGCCCGAACCAAGACCCGTGATGGACCCTAAGCGCCTCGCGGTGCTGCGGCCCTCGGGTATCGGCGGCTTCCTTGAGCGTACCGGCCGGCTCACAGTAAGCAAAGCCCGGCGACCCGCGTGACCCTCGGCAATCTGTACCCCGCTGAAACGATGCTGGATCCATCCAGTATGCCTTGCTGAAGCTCCGCCTCGGCTGGGGCGGGGACGTGGATCCGCCGGTCAGAGGGACCGGCGGGGCGCATCGAGAGCCGGCGCTGCCCAGGCGGTCGGCCTGGGCGTCAGTGCGTCCCGGCCGAGGCGCGCGGGAGTTACGACAAGCCGAGTCAGCCGCGGAATCCCGAATGCGGGCCGAGCGGTGGCTGAACCGGAATGTGATGACTCAAGCGCTTGCGTCGCCTTCGCAGTTTGGACTAGCTCTAATCTGTGACAACCGACCGCGAAACGCTGCCTGCTTGGCGCGCCCTGACGCCGGGGCAGCAGATCATGATGCGCCGTCTCCACCGAGAGGGAGCGCTTCAGGCGCTGAAGCCGTGGGAGATGCGGACCGTACGATCCCTGCTCGCCCGTGGGCTCGTCAGACCGAGGGCGCCCGGCAGCACGATGGCTGGCCTCTGGTTCCTAACGGCAAAGGGGCGCCGGATCGTGCCCCTTGAGGCTGATTCGGCCTCGGCCGGCGCATCCGACTCTGTCGGTCGGACGCTCTGCCACGCGTTTTTTCGTCAACCCCAGGACGCAGGCTGAGATAATCAGCAGCCTTGGCAGGGACCCGCACGTCCACCGGGCCGCAAGGGGTCCGCGCAAGCTTCCCGCGCCATGCGGATCGGCGTCATCCTACCGCCTGCGCCAGCCCGGAGATTGTGACCGCCATGCGACCCGTTCACGTTGAACGTCACTTGATCGACCGGATTGGCTGGCTGCGAGCGGCCGTGCTGGGCGCCAATGACGGTCTGGTCTCGACCGCCAGCCTCATCGTGGGGGTCGCAGCCTCCGCAGCCGGCACAGGCGAGATTCTCGTGGCTGGGTGCGCCGGTCTGGTCGCGGGCGCCATGTCCATGGCGGCCGGCGAATATGTCTCGGTCAGTTCCCAGGCCGATACGGAGCGCGCCGACCTTGCCCGCGAGCGGGCCGAATTGCAGGCCGACCCCATGGCGGAGCGGGAGGAACTCGCACGGATTTACGTCGATCGCGGCCTGGACGACGCGCTGGCCGTCCAAGTCGCCGAGCAACTCATGGCTCGGGATGCACTCGGCGCCCATGCACGCGACGAGCTTGGGATTTCCGAAGTCACGTCGGCGCGTCCCGTCCAGGCGGCGCTGACCTCGGCGGCGACCTTCTCGGCCGGCGCCGCCTTGCCGTTGCTGGTCGCGGTTCTGTCGCCCGACACGATTGCAGCCGCCACGGTTTCGGGCGCCTCCCTCGTGTTCCTCGCCGTTCTCGGCGCCCTCGGCGCGCGGGCAGGGGGGGCACCGCTCGTCCGTGCCACCGCCCGCGTGACGTTCTGGGGCGCCCTCGCCATGGCGGCAACCGCCGGGATCGGCAGCCTCGTCGGTCGGGTCGTGTGAGCGCGACCGATCGGAGATGGATTCGACGGTGCGCTTGGCAGCTTGTGCGGGTGCAGGTTGGAGGCGATGGTCCTGCCTGCGGAGACGCGTATCTGGCAACGCCGGCAAAGGATTCATGATGCGACACGTCTTGCGGCTGGCTGTGCTGCTCCTCATTGCCCTGACCGCCCGCGCCGCCCAGGCCGGGGTCACGCGGCTGGAGATCGCAGACCGGCAAGCCTACGGATCGTTCAAATCCGGTGATTATGTCCGCCTGGATGGCCGCGTCATCGGAGAGCTCGCGCCGGATGAGCCCGGTATTCCCGACCTCGCCCGGTCGAAGCGCAACGCTCAGGGGAAAGTGGCCTACAGCGCGCGCGTGATTCTGTTCATCCCGGCCGACCCCGCCTCCGGCAACGGAGCGCTTCTCGTCGATGTCCCGAACCGGGGAAACGCCTACGCAAACGCGCTCTACAACAGCCCCCGCACCCTGCCGATGTCCTCCGGCAATACCGAGCCCGGGACGGGTTTCCTGGAGAATCGCGGATACGCGGTCGCGGAAATCTATTGGGAACTCGGGCGCGGCGCGGATCTGCCCAGCTTCATCGACCAGGAGGGTCGCCAGCGCTTCGTCGAGGGCGTCGGGTTCGCCATCGTGCGCGACACAGCGGACTTCCTGGCGCACGCAGCTGCCGATGCCGGCGGAACACCGAACCCCCTGGCCGGAACGATCAGCCGGACCCTCGCGGCCGGCAAATCGCAGGATGGCCGATTCCTCAAGACGTTCCTGCTGCACGGCTTCAATGTTGCGCAGGGTCGGCGCGTCTTTGACGGCATGCACGTCTTCGTCTCCGGCGCCGGACTGCTGCCGATTCTGCAATCGGGGACCGGACCACATTCGAGCGGCGACAAGACGCCCAATTTCGCGGATCCGGACTATCCGGGCGTCAACGACGGGCCGCTCACGATTGGCGAGATCATCGCCGCGGTCGAGGCACGGGGAGAAGTTCCGCCCAAGATGATGCTGCTCAATTCGACGGTCGATTACGCCTCTCTGCGCGCGTCTCTCGGGCGGACGGGGGCGCACGGAACCGCCGATTTATCTTTGCCCGGCAACGTCCGGATGTACGACGTCGCCGGGGCCTCGCATGTCACGGTCATCGAGGCTCCGACCTGCCAATTCCCTCCGGGGCGGCTCGATTGGGCACCCGTGGCCCGCGCCACCCTGCAGCGTCTGGACGGCTGGGTGGCCCGGAATACCGCCCCTCCCGCAACCCGGTTGATGCCGCTCCAGCCCGCCTCTGGGGACCCGACCGTCCTCCAAACGGCCAAGGCGCTTCCGGATGCGATCGTTCAAGTGCCGCAGCGGGACGCCGACGGCAATCCGATCGGCGGCGTGAGGCTGCCGGATATCGCGGTTCCGCTGGGGGTGCATGGTGGCCAGAACGCGCCGTTGACGACCTTCACGTGCTCGCTGGTGGGGACCTACCGGCCGTTTGCGGCAACCGGCGACGGGAAAGAGGGCGGCAGACCTGCCCTCACGGCGCGATACAAGGATCAGCAGGATTACGTGAATCGGATCGGTATCGCCGCGCGGTCCCTGGAGGCGGACGGTTTCCTGCTCCCCGAGGATGTTGCGGTCATCGTCAACGCAGCGGCCGAGAACCGGATTATCGCACCCCGTACGGAGGCCGGACAGCCCCGCTGATCAGCAGCAATCGTTTCTCGTCGGCCTGTCGCGCCGTGCCGCCCCGCCGCTTCGATGGGTCGGCGGGCGGTCTGTTGGCCGCGGGCGTCACCGTGGACCGAAGATGCTCCGGATCAGCCGGCCCGTTTGCCCGAACGGATCATCGGCGCGGACACAAGTCGGGCCTGTCATCGCTCGAGCCAGTGGAGGGCTGCGGCGAAGGAAAGGACGCCTAAGACGTTGGCGGCGGTTCTCTCGTCGCGGGCTTCGATGGCGGGCCATGCCTTGAGCCGGGTCCAGCGGCGCGCGGCCTGATTGCGGTTGTTGAAGATCCCATCCGGTCAGCATCATCCCGCCCGCCTCAGAGCGAGGTAGATGCTGCCGGAACCCGGCGCCACCGAGGGGCGTGACGAACCGCCCATGGCCCAGGCGCGTCGCCGCAGCGGTGCGCAATCGGGCCGGCTTGAACCAAGCTGCCATTGCTCCGGTGGGAGACGATGGGGCATTCCGGCGTTTCACGTTACGGTTGCGATACGATCGCATCGACACAACGATGATACGGTAGGCATGTCCGGTAGGACCACACTTCATTGGCAGCAGCGCTGGGCTTCGGGGCAGGGCGCCTCCGCTTTTGCATCCCCCGGCCGGTCGGCCCATGGCGGAGCGTGCCGAGACGGGCTGTCGAGCTGCCGTCGTGGTTGATCCATTCCAGTTTTTGCCCCCGGGCGGTCGGACGGGCGAGGAGATTCGGGCGCGCGATTGGACGGCTACCCGGCTCGGTCCGCCGGAGACTTGGCCGGCGGCGCTGCGCAGCGCACTCTCCCTGATGCTGTCCTGCCCCACTGCGATGTTCCTCGCCTGGGGCCCGGACCTGATCTGCTTTTACAACGATGCCTACCGGCCTCTCCTCGGCTACCGCCTGGACACCGCGCTCGCGCGGCCGTTCCGAGAGGTCTGGGCCAGCATCTGGGACGAGATCGAGCCGCTGGTGCAGGCGACCCTCTCGGGGGAGAGCCAGACGCTGACCGACATCATGCTCGACCTCTCCCGCGACGGGAACCCCGAGCAGGCGTGGTGGTCCTTCACCTACTCGCCGGTGCTGGACGATAGCGGCGCCGTCAACGGCCTGTTCTGTGTCACCGCCGAGACCACGGCCCGCGTCCTCGGCGAGAGGCGGCTGCGGGAGAGTGAGGATCACTTCCGCAACACGGTCGAGCTCAATCCACAGGTGCCCTGGACCTGCGATCCGCAGGGCGACATCATCTCCTACTCGAACCGCTGGCTCGCATTGACCGGACAGGCGCCCGGCGAGCCGGAGGGCAGCGGCTGGGCCAAAGCCCTGCACCCGGACGACTTGCCCTGGACCATGACGGTGTTCGCGAGGTGCCTCGCCTCGGGTGAGCCGGTGGATGTCGATTACCGCATCCGCGACGCCCGCACCGAGTCGTACCGCTGGATGCGCGCGCGCGCCTACCCGCGGCGCGATGCGGAGGGCGGCATCATGCGCTGGTACGGCGTGGTCGAGGACATCCACGACCGCAGGCGCGCCGAGGAGCAGCTGCGCGAGATGAACGCGACGCTGGAGCGGCGCGTCGCGGACGCGCTCGCTCAGCGCAAGCTCTGGGCGGACGTGTTCGAGACCACCGACGCCCTCGTCGGCGCCCTCGACACGGACTACCGCTTCCTTGCGTTGAACCGCGCTTACGCAGCCGAGTTCGAGGCGATCTATGGCGTCCGCCCCGCGGCGGGCGACAATCTCCTCGCCCTGCTTTGGGCCCATCCGGACGACCAAGCCGCCGCGCAGGCCGTCTGGTCGCGGGCGCTCTCCGGCGAGGAATTCACCCGCGTCGAGGCGTTCGGCGACCCCGCACGCACGCGGTCCTGCTACGAGCTGAAGTTCACCGCGCTGCGGGATGCACGCGGCCGGCAGATCGGCGCGTTCCTTTATGCCCAGGACGTCACAGAGCGCCTGCGGAACCAGGAGCAGCTCGCCCGGGCCGAGGAGGCGCTGCGCCATGCCCAACGCATCGAGGCGGTGGGGCAGCTCACCGGCGGCGTGGCGCATGACTTCAACAACCTGCTGACCATCATCCGCTCGTCCGTAGAGTTCCTGCGCCGGCCGAACCTCGCCGAGGAGCGGCGGACTCGCTACTTGGAGGCGGTCTCCGATACGGTCGACCGCGCGGCCCGGTTGACGAGCCAGCTCCTCGCCTTCGCCCGCCGCCAGCCGCTTGCGCCGGAAATCATCGACGTCGGCGTTCGCCTCCGCAGCGTGGCCGACATGCTCAATGCCGTGACGGGCGCGCGCATCCGGATCGTCACGGAGGTTCCGGACACACCCTGCCATGTGCGGGCCGATCCGAGCCAGTTCGAGACGGCCTTGGTCAACCTGGCGGTGAACGCCCGCGACGCCATGGACGGCGAGGGCACGCTGAGGCTTCGGCTTGCCTGCGGCGCAGCCCTGCCGGCGATCCGCGGCCATGCGGGCGCACCTGGCCCCTTCGCCGCCGTCGCGGTTATGGATGAGGGACCGGGCGTCACTCCGGAATTGCTCGAACGGATCTTCGAGCCGTTCTTCACCACCAAGGAGGTTGGGAAGGGCACCGGGCTCGGCCTTTCCCAGGTCATCGGCTTCGCGAAGCAGTCCGGTGGCGACGTCGCGGTCGAGAGCTCACTGGGCCATGGCGCGACCTTCACGCTCTATCTGCCCGAGGTCGCCGCGCCGCCGCCCGTGGAGGAGGGCCCGGTCGGGCGGGACGAGGCGCCCGCGGAGGAGCGCGCGCTCTGCATCCTGGTGGTGGAGGATAATCTCGATGTCGGGCGCTTCTGCACGCAACTCCTGGAGGATCTCGGCCATGCAACGGTCTGGGCTCACTCGGGGGAGGCGGCCCTGTCCGAGTTGGAGAAGATGCCGTCCCGCTTCGATGCCGTCTTCTCGGACGTGGTGATGCCGGGCATGGGCGGCGTCGAGCTCGCCCGCCGATTGCGGGCGAACCATCCGGAACTCCCGGTGATCCTGACGACCGGCTACAGCGACGTGCTGGCGCGCGATGCGGCGCACGGCTTCGATCTGGTCCGCAAACCCTATTCGGCCGAGCAGGTGGCGCACGCTCTGCGGAGTGTTCTGAATCGGCGGTCCGCGGCGAACGCCGCCCGGCCATCCGGCCCCACCGCGGCTCACTAAGCCGCCCCCGAGACCCGCCGCGCCCTCGCGCTTGAAAAAGAGGGCGCGGCGCCATCCAAGGGACCGAAGCCCTTGGCGCTGGTGGAGCGGCGCCCGCAAACGGTGCACGTATGTCCGGTTCTGCGTGATGTCGTGCTGCTCCGCGCGCGTCGGCGCGATGTTGATCGCGGTGTCGGTCACAACGAGGGGCGTCGCATGGCCCGGCACATCCATGACGAAGCACTGGCTGAAGCGTCGGGCGGTTCGCAGGCTGCTGTCCGGGCGGACCATTGCGGCCGTGAGTTCATCGATGTGGAGGCTGCCCTTCATCAACGCCACAGCCTCGCCGGCGCTCTTGAGGTCGACGGCCCGGGCGGCGGCGGCGAGGCTGTGCGCGGCGTCCACGCTGCGAAGCGCGTTGAGGTCCGCACCGAGAGCGTCTGCTTCTCCCAGCGGTACCATCTCGGGTCGGACACGCTCATCGTCCGGCCAATCTCGCACCGTTCGCCGCCCGTCGCAGGCCAAAGGCGATCTGTTCGTTCACGAGGCATTTGCGAGGCGTGGCATCTCCACCCGCCTTTGAGAGTTCGGGCTGTTCGAAATCGCGCGCTCGACGCGGACACGGTTGCTAAATCAGGATCACAATTGACCTCGATCGGCCGGCCTAAGGTATTGCGAAGCGTCGCGGGCTTTACTGAGCTGATCGGCGCCTATCGCTCGACTCGTTGTCGCGTCGACACACGGCCCCCATTCAGCCTGCGCAGGGACACCTGCAGACGCGCTTCCGAGGCCTTGATCTCGTTCAGGGCGTGGTGCGTGTAGTGGATGTGCGCCTCCGCGGCATTGCCGGCCACCTCCGGGTTCCCGGCCATCACGCCCTCGAAGATCGCCCGATGTTGCGCGCGCAGTTGGTCGCGCGTTTCCGGTCGTGAGAACAAGGTCTCGCGGTTCTCGATCACGCCCTGGCGCAGCAGGCCAGACAACGCCCGCATCGTATGCAGGACGACGAGGTTGTGGCTCGCCTCGTAGACCGCAATGTGGAGATCGACATCCGCCTCCGCTTCCTCGCGTCGAACGCCGCTCTCGTGAGCGCGGTCGATGCGATCCATGCAGAGGCTGAGCCGCTCACGATCGACGCTGTTCGCGCGCTCGGCCGCGAGGCGAGCCGCCAGCCGCTCGGTCGTCGCCCGGAACTCCAAGTAATCGTCCACGACCTCCGCGTGGGAAGCGATGAGCGCGATCAGCGGGTCCGTAATCCCCCGGCCGAGGGCAGCCACCGAGCGCCCGGTGGAGGTTTGGACGATGAGGCCCTCATCCTCGAGGATCTTAATGCCTTGTCGCAAGGTCGGGCGCGACACGTTGAGCTGCATGGCCAGATCGCGCTCGGGCAGCAAATGATCGCCCGGGCTGAGGGAACCTTCGCGGATCAGGTCCTTCAGGTGGCGCGCCGTACTCTCGGCAGCGCTTGCGCCCTTGATCGAGCCCTCCTCCATCTCCCGCTCCCGACCACCGGTATCAATCCGCCCCCGCCAGGCGACTGTAGCTCGGGCAAGCGCTATGTCCAGTTGACTGTGATGGTAAAATAGTTTTACCAGAGCTTCGCTTACGGTTTGATAAAGAGCCGAGGCATCGGTTCAGCTCGACGAAGACGGCCCTGGTACCGCACGCGTACGCCACGTGCGGGGCAACGATGGGTGATGTCCCAATCGCGGCGCGGACCGAACCAGCAGCGGGAGGACCACGCCGTGCGTTGGAACCAAGTCTACGATCCGCTGGGCAGCGCGCTCTTTCCGGCCTCGAACCCTTCGGGCGGTGTCATGGACAAGAAGATCGACGCGCAGTCGATCGTCGTCGCCTCCACGGCGATGCAATGGGACGGCGGCGAGGCGAAGATCCTGCGTTACGCCTTCTTCCACGCGATCGCGCTCGCCTGCCTCGTCGACGTCCTGATGATGCTTCAGGCCTGCGCGCCGCCCTTCACCGCCATGATGTCGACCGCGGCAATCCCACCCCTCGCCCATTGAGGCCACCGGGCCGGGGGCGGGCGATCCCCCCCCGGCCATCCTTCCGCTCTGGCGATGGCGCCGCGCGCCCACGGGGACCCGAGATGCGACTGACGAGCTGCCACAGCTTCCACGATTTCCGCCGCATGGCGAAGGCCCGCTTGCCCGGGCCGATCTTCGACTACATCGACGGCGCGGCCGACGACGAGGTCACCTACCGGCGCAACACCACCGCGTTTGACCGCTGCGACTTGGTGCCGAACGTGCTGCGCGGGGTCGGCGAGATCGACTTGTCCGTGACGGTCATGGGCCAGCGGCTGGCCCTGCCGGTCTACTGTTCGCCCACGGCGCTCCAGCGGCTGTTCCATCATCAGGGGGAGCGCGCCGTCGCCGCTGCGGCAGGCAAGTACGGGACGATGTTCGGCGTCTCCTCACTCGGAACCGTGAGCCTGGAGGAGGCGCAACGCATCAGCGGCGGTCCCCAAGTCTACCAGTTCTACTTCCACAAGGACCGCGGCCTGAATCGCGACATGATGGCCCGAGCCAAGCAGGCCGGGATCGAGGTCATGATGCTGACCGTCGACAGCATCACGGGGGGGGAACCGCGAGCGCGACAAGCGGACAGGTTTCTCGATCCCGTTCCGGCTCACCCTCGCCGGGATGCTGCAGTTCGCGATGAAGCCAGCCTGGGGGATCAACTATCTGACGCACGAGAGCTTCAAGCTTCCGCAACTCGAAGGCCACGTCGATATGGGCGGCGGAGCACTGTCCATCAGTCGCTACTTCACCGAAATGCTCGATCCCAGCCTGTCCTGGGACGACGTCGCAGCCATGGTGCAGGAGTGGGGCGGCCCGTTCTGCCTGAAGGGCGTGATGTCCGTGGAGGACGCCAAGCGCGCGGTCGAAATCGGCTGCACCGGCATCATCCTGTCGAACCACGGCGGGCGCCAGCTTGACGGCTCACGGACGGGCTTCGACCAGCTCGCCGAGATCGTCGATGCGGTCGGTGACCAAATCGACGTGATCATGGACGGTGGCGTCCAGCGCGGCACCCATGTCTTGAAGGCGCTGTCGATCGGAGCGAAGGCCGTCGGCCTCGGACGCTACTACCTCTTCCCGCTCGCCGCGGCCGGTCAGGCGGGGGTCGAGCGCGCATTGGACCTGATGCGATCCGAGATTGAGCGCGACATGCGGTTGATGGGCTGCGCCTCTGTCGACCAGCTGACGCGGAGCAATCTGCGCTTTTCCTGATGAGGTCGGGGCTTGCCGCTCTGGCAGGCCCTCGGCTTCAAGCGAGGACGCTGCATCGTGGGCCATTCGCGTCGCGCGGCCGGCCCGCGATCAGACTGGTGTCTCGGCGTTCACGCGTCCAGACGGCGTCCGGCGGTGGGCCGCAATCGAGGGGCCGCATCACGATGATCCGGTCGATCATCGATTTCCGCATCGACAGCCCCTCGGGCGAGCCGCCGATGCCGAACGAAACACGGCTCACTGAGACGTCGAGGAGGCCCTTTTGCGTCCGCTCACGCCGCACGAACTCAAGGTCTTGGGGGCTCTCGACGACGAGTTCATGAGCGCGTCGGTGATCAAGGTCCGGTCCGGCTACTCCAGCTCCGAACCCATCGACGGTGTCTGCGCGGCCTGCATCGAGCTCGAGCAGAGGGGCCTGGCAGAGCGAACAGGGTCAGGCCGACGGTCGAAAAATCGCTGGCGTCGATCGTCTATTTCAAATTGATTGTTAAAAGAAGGAAAATGGGCAGATCAGTAATGGAATTTCCAAGCTTTGCATGAATCCTGGCCCGAGTCTACAAGCTGATATTAGATTTCTCTCATATAATGTTGACATTAATTTATTCACAAATGGCCAATAATTCTCCCCCAACTGCGTCCAATCTGCCTTGAAGTCGGTGCTGTGCTTGCCTGTTCGGAAGTGCACAGGGAATTATCGATCGAAGACGGTTTCGATCCGGCGTTCAGGCCATGTCGCAATCGGCTTCGTGGGAAGTCTTCGAAGCCCTTGCCTCCGCCAGCGCCGACAAACCTGCATCGGTGATAGTCCACGCGACGACAAACTGACCTCGCAGCGGGTGCGGCCAAGCCACACCGATCCGCTCGATCAGGCCGAGCCGTTCCAAGAGTAAGTTCCGCACATCATCCGCCGCCATGGTGCGATTGCGCGCCGCGATCAGGGACAGGCGCTCGTCCTGCGTCCGTTTCAAGAGAGCACCGACTTGTTCACCCGTTCGCTTACGCACGGTCATTGCGTCACAATCATGTAAGTTGCTGGGTTCGAAAGCTTAAAGGACAGAAGAAATTGGTTCTCGTTCGGCAATCTTTCTACTGTCGGAGTTCAGGCGTGCGTTTTGCTGCACGCAGCGCTCGGCCTGACGCCAGGCTCACAGATCGTCACGGCAGTCTCATAAGCCTTTGACGCGGTTATCCTGGCCCCGAAGCGGACAGGCCCGATCTCAAGCCGCCACAGAGGACCGGGGAGTTTCCACGAGGTGGCGAAGGGCCGCGGCCGTATCCGTGACGGTCATGACGGGAAAGAAATAGTAGCCCTGGAGTCGATCACAGCCGATTTCGACAAGCTTATGGTACTGCTGCTCGGTCTCGACACCTTCTGCCGTCACCAGCATCCCCAGTCGGTGAGCCAACGTGACGATGCTTCGAACGATGGTTTCGTCGCGATCCGAATGGCCGATGTTCATGACGAAGCTGCGATCGATTTTAAGTCGTGCAATCGGAAGCTCACGCAGATGCGTCAGCGAGGCATAGCCGGTTCCAAAATCGTCGAACGCAACCTCGATACCGCTGGCGCTGAGCAGGGTGAGTTCTTGCCGAACGGAACTGGAGCGCTGACCCAGGAACAGCCCTTCCGTCACCTCGACACCAATGCAGCTGACAGGCACGTCCTCGGCGGCCAACTGAGCCAACAGGCGCGTCGAGAAACCCGGCAGCTCGAAATCGGCTGCCGACGTGTTGAACTTGATCTGTTCGAAAGGCACGCCCGATCGCAGCCATATGGCGGCCTGTCGGATCGCTTGCTTCTGCACCATCTCGCCAATGGCCGACATCAGGCGTGGAGAATCGAAAACGTCCTTGAAGCTTCCCGGCGTGAGGAGGCCATGCTCGGGGTGCCGCCATCGCAGCAAAGCCTCGCATGAAGCGGGTGACGTGCAGTCCGACGCGACGATGGGCTGATAGAACAATTCGAACTCACCCCGGGCGAGACCGATCGCGGCCTGCTCCTGAATGTCGACCCGGCGCTGGGTTGCTTTGAGCATGGCGGCGCGAAAGGTCACGCAGCGATCCCGGCCCAGACGCTTCGCCTGATAGAGCGCGATGTCAGCGCATTTGATGAGATCGGCGGCCGAGGTTCCGTCGGCTGGGAAACGCGCCAGGCCGAGGCTCGCCGTGACTTTGAACACACCTTGGTCGAGTTCTATCGGTTGCCGAATCGTATCCTGGGCCTTTCGGATGAGCGCTGAGGTCTCGGCACCGAGATCCGACAGGACAGCAGCAATTTCGTCTCCGCCAAGACGTGCGGCGAAACCTCTTCCGGCCAAAACCGTATGGAGGCGATCCGCGACCGTTCGGAGGACGTGATCGCCGACGTCGTGCCCGTTGAGGTCATTCACATCTTTGAAATGGTCGATATCGAGCATGAGGACGCGCAAGCCTTGCTCGTGGCGTTCCGAGTTCGTCATCAATTCGGCAAGCAAGGCCTGAAGGCCGTTCCGATTGAGCAGACCGGTCAGCGGGTCGCGGCTTGCCATGTCGGTCAGGCGCTGCTGCGCGGCTTTCTGTTCCGAGATGTCAAAGCGGCAGGCAACGTACCGGACGATTCTACGACTGGCATCGAATTCCGGAATGATTGTCGTCGCGACCCAGTACAATGTACCGTCCCTGGCGCGATTACAGATCTCGCCTCGCCAGGTTCGACCGGCACGGAGCGTCCGATACATCTCCTCGAAGAACGCTTTGGCATGGCACCCGCTGTTGAGGATGCGGTGGTTGCGACCCAGAAGTTCGCCACGGCTGTAACCGCTGATAGCGCAGAACCGATCGTTGACTTGAATGATCCGACCGGCCGGATCCGTGACCGCCACGATCAAGACGTCATTGACGGCGTCGATCCAGAAATTCTCCTCGACGTTGGCCGTCCTGAGACTGTTGGCGTCTGGAATACGATGAGCCATGGAGTCACCAATTCAAGCGCTTGCGCGTCGGGCGTCGAGCCAAGCTCTGCTTAACTCGACGAGCGAAGCGAACGGCAGCACGTTTCCGTATTCGCCCACATCTGTCCGCGACCGATATCGCGCGTGAGCCGTCAGCCGGTCTTGAGGAACTTTTCCATGCTGGCGCCGAGGCCGGACGATTGGGCGGCTAGGGTTTCCGAGATCTGCCGAACCATCTCGGCGAGCTTGCCGGTCTCTCCGGCCGCGGCCGAGACGCCCGTGATGTTCGAGGACATCTCCTGCGTTGAGGCAGCCTGTTCCTCGACGGCGCTGGCAATGGCCAGCGTCAGCCGCGACAGTTCGGCCACCTCGTCGGTGATCATCCGGATCGCCGTAACGGCCTCGCCCGTGGCTTCCTGGATGGCCCGGACCTTGTCGGTGATTTCGCCGGTCGCCTTGGCGGTCTGGCCGGCCAGCTCCTTGACCTCGGTGGCGACCACCGCGAAGCCGCGGCCGGCCGCCCCAGCGCGCGCCGCCTCGATCGTGGCATTCAGCGCCAGCAGGTTGGTCTGGTCGGCGATGGATTTGATCATGCCCACCACCGTGTCGACCTCGGCCGCATTCGCGGCGAGATTGCGAACCGTCGCGTCCGTGGCCGCGGCCTGGGTGGCGATTTGCTGGGTCCGTTCCGACACCCGGCCGACCTGGCTCGAAATCTCGTGGATCGAACTGGTCATTTCCTCGGAGCCGGCCGCGACCGAGTTGGCACGCTCGCTCGCCTCGTCGGCCGACCTGTTCAATCCCTGAGCCGAACCTTTCATCTCACCGATGGCCGTGCCGAGCGCATCGACGACGCCAGCGACCTCCCCCGCCATAGCGACTTGCGCCGTGACCACGGACCACGTCAGCATCGGTCCAAGATAGGTGCCGTCCAAGTCGGTCATCGCCGAGACCTGCAGATCGAGGGTCTCCGGCCCGACCTTGATTTTCGTGCGATGTGGCAGGCGGCTGGCATCGGCCAGCATGTTGCGCTGGTGGTGCGGATTTTTATGAAAGACGTCGAATGACCTGCCGATCATGTCGGACACCTTGATCGGCAGGTATCGCTCGATCGATTCCAGCGTCTTGCGCGAGGTGTTGTTGATGTAATCGATCTTGAATTCGTTTCGTGGATCCGCCGTCATGACGGCGACCGGCATATCGTCGATCATGCGCAGCAGCCGGCTCGCTTCTTTTTTCCTGGCCGTGATGTCGCTGGCGAACTTGATGACCTTATGGGGACGTCCATCAGGGCCTGGGACCGGATTGTAGGTGGCTTCGAGCCAGACTTTCGCGCCCGATCGCAACTTGCGCTGAAACTCCCCGGCGACAAACTCGCCACTGCGAAGTTTACTCCACAGGTTCGCATAGTCTGAGCTTCCAGCGACATCATCTTCGACGAAGATACGATGAGGCTGGCCCTGTATTGCGGCCAACTCGCAGCCGACCATAGACAGGAAACTCGGATTGGCGCCCCGTATCGTGCCGTCCATGTCAAATTCGATGACTGCGAGAGATTTCAACAGCGCGTCGAGTGTCGACTGCGATTCATTATAGGTCGGACGGAAGAACATGGTCAGACTCTCAGGTGATCGCTTATTTTATACATCCAGAGATTTGAACGCCGAATTAAGTCATGATTCCGGATTCAACCACAACATGAACGATTACGTGTCATTCGACCATGAATATGCTCCTAATTGTGGTTTTCGCCGGCTAATGGAAGAAATCGCTCCGATGAGCGAGAATCTTCGGTAATGCCGCAGTGCAGCGCGCCGTCTGCGCGCGCAGACCGGTATCATGCGTCGCTTCCCGTTTCCGGGTAACATCACTCTCAAGACGCCCGAACATGCTTTCGCACGGGCTCGATGCACAGAGTAGAATGCAAGCAAGATCTCAAGCAAACCGGCCTCGCATGGACGATAATAGCTTGGTGTGAAGCCATGTTTGTCGGCCGTCCGTTCCGGTGACCCGTGTTCGTCGCCGAGTAAGCCCGCTCGGAAAGCGTACGATCCGCATCCAGCGTTGGACTGGTCCGGCCGACGAAACGATGATCGCCGTGGCTTTGGCCGGCGAAGGATCGGGTTTCCATCACACCTCCGGCCTCCAGAGCGCTCGTATCGAGCGATCAGGTGGACGTTGGCGCATGGAACGTTGCCGAGGAGCCCGTGCGCCGAACGCGAGTTGCGAGGAGACCCGCCGCAGGGTGTCGGCGGCGTTGTCTCTGATCATGACGATGAAGACAGGCTGCAGACACCGCGTCTGGAGATTGCTGCGGCCTCAGAACAGCGCATGGGCTGGTGCAGGCGCGATGCGGCGTGCGAAACCGTCACGCCTCGCGGATACCGGGCCTCTTACCGGCTTCGAAGATGAACTCGACGCCGACATCCTCCAAGGCCCGGCGCACGGCCAGCAGGGTATCGGGGCGCGACCGGACTGCGGAAGCGGGATCCTCCAGCCGGTTCAGGGTGGAGACCGAGACTTTGGCCAAGGCCGCCAGCTCGTCCTTCGACAGGCCCATCAAGGCGCGCGCCGCCCGGATCTGTCCGGGGGTGAGAAGTTCGTCCATCTCGGACGGGCCGTGGATCGCCGTCGCCCCCACCGGCGAAGCACTCGCCGCGTCGGCCGTCGACGGCATGGCACCATAGCGGCTGCGGCCCGCCACCTTGAGACAAACGCCGACCCACTCGCGGACCGACCCATCACGGTTGAGCACCGGCGCGCCACGGGCATTGAACCAACTGTAGATACCGTCCGCGCAGAAGACGCGATAATCGGTGTTGTAGGGCTCGGTGTGCTCGACCGCCGTGGTCCAGGCGGCGAGCGTGCGGGCGCGGTCGTCCGGGTGAACGGCATCCAGCCATCCCAATCCCTGCATCTGCACGTGGGTCTGACCGGTCAGCGCCATCCACTGGGGCATCTCGCTAGGCTCGCCATTGGCCTTGTTGACCCAGAAGACCGAGGCGGTGGCGGCGACGAGCGCATTCAACCGATCATGGCGCTGCATGAGAGCGATCATGGCATCGTGCTGTGCGGTGACGTCGAAAAAGACGCCCAGGCCCTGGCTCGGCATGCCGTCCGGACCGAGAACGACCTCGGCGTGGTGCAGAACCCAGCGCTGCGTCCAGTCGGGCCGGATGATGCGGAACTCGCGGCTGATCGGCTGGCCGGAACGCAGGACCGCGATCTGGTCGCCGTGGGCGGCCCGGTCTTCGGGATGGATCATGTCGAGAACGGAGCCGAACGTGATCTCGGAGGCGGGATCCAATCCAAGGATACGGTAGAGGCCGGGCGAAGCGTCCAATCGTTCCGCGCGCAAATCGGCTGACCAGAAGCCGATTTTTCCGGTGTCTTCGATCAACTTGAGGAAATGGCGGGACGAGATCTGACGCGGCGGCACACCGAGCTCTGCCAGCATCGAGCGCCGCATCAATGTACGTGTGGGCATCGCCCTGCCTCCCGACATCGACGTCGCATGCGATGACAGTCTTCATGTCGAGGCATCGCTTTTCAGATTATTAAGATCAGCGATTTTGATCGTGAAAATTGCAAACGCGTTCTCGCGTGGCCGTTTTGGATCGCGCTCGGCGCATGTCCTCGTTCCGATCGGCGCTTGCCATTCTTGCACCGTCCATCCTCCGGCCTAGGGCTAAAAATTCCAGAATCGAAAAGCGAAAACAGTTGCCGTGAAATAAATGATTTCACCGGCTGCGAATTTAGGATCGCAACAGTCGAAAAGACAGAAAAACGCATTCGAAGATCAACGAATCGGACCGCATCTCGCGGATCGCTTTGAGATTCCTGCAGCACATGCCGCTCATTTTCGTGAAACGGGACGGCAGCGAACGTCTCCGGCCTAGGGGCATCACATGCTGCTTCGGATTAGCGATCTCACAGTCCGGACGATTCTGCCGGACGCCTTGCCGGTCGCGTCCGGCGTCGAGCGCACGCGATCGGCGAGCAACGCTCATCTTTGGGCCGATCCCTGCGACAGCTCCTGGGGAACTCCAACGGTTGAACGCGCCATCGTGTTGGCCAAGCCCACGTTCGAAACGCTGTGTCCGACTGCGCGGGGTAAGCGGCGATGAGCGAACTCATCTTACCGGCGGATACCGACGACGACTGGATCGTGCCGGACCAGTGCACGCGCCAGCGCGAGGCAACACGCGCCGCGATGCTGGCCGAGACCCTGCAGCTGGGGAGGTACACCGCGTTCACCCAGGCAGCCGTCGTCCTTGTTCTCATGGCCATCTTCTGGGAAGTCGCCTCCCATTATTACCTCGCCAGCCTGTCCGCGTCGGTGACTGCGCTGTGCACACTGGTCATGATCGCGCTGCGGCGCTACCACGATCGCCTCGGCGAAGACGCCATCGCTCGCGAGGCGTTCGTCGTGCTCCATGGCCTCGCGCTCGGTCGAGGACTCGCGTGGGCGAGCATGCCGGCGGTCCTGCTGCCCTCCGTCGACAATGCCTACCGGATCGTGGTCGGTGCGGTCTGCGCCGCCTTGATCTCCCACGCCTATGTCGCGGGCCCGATCTTCTCCCTGGCGGTGCTCGCCGTAGCCCCCGTCGTCATCGGCCTGTTCGTCGGGCTCGCAGGCTGCGAAGGCCCGGTCGGGCAATATGTCGGTATCCTTTTGGCGATCTACGCGGCCTTCGTGTTCGTCAGCGCGCGCCGGATATGCTCTCACTCCCACCAGCGCATTCGCGACCGGGTCATAGTACGCGCGCAACGCGAGACCATCGGGTTCCTCCTCAGGGATTTCGCCGAGGGTACCAGCGACTGGCTTTGGGAAACCGATAAGGTCGGGCGCCTCCGGCAGGCTCGCGCTGCGGTCGCTGCGCTGCTCGGCATCGAGGAGGCCCGGCTACGCCACCGGACACTATCGGCACTTCTCCTGGAGTTCACTGACCCCGAAGGCGATGGTGGGGACGCGGCGGCGGTCGTCGCAGCCATTGAGGGCCGCGTGCCGTTCCGCGACCGAACCGTCCGAATCCGTACTGTAGACGGTACGCGATGGCTTACGCTCAACGGCAAACCGGTGTTTGACGCACAAGGGGCGTTCGCCGGCTATCGCGGCGTGGGCTCGGACGCCACCGAAGGCCGCGAGGCGCAAGCCCGCATCGCCTTCCTTGCGGGGCATGACAGCCTGACAGGCCTGCCCAACCGCGGCGGCTTTCAGGAGACGCTGGCGACACTCTGCGGCGAAGTCCGCACGTCCGAGCGCCCGACCGCGCTGTTCTACCTCGACCTCGATGGCTTCAAGGCGGTCAACGACAGCCGCGGCCACCTCGTCGGTGACCGCCTCCTGAAGGACGTCGCCGCACGCCTGCTCGCGATCGGTGGCCCACAGGGCAGCTATCGCCTTGGGGGCGACGAGTTCGCTTTGGTCGTCCGTGACGTCGAGCGCAACGCGGCGGAGGCGCTGGCCTCACGTATCGTCGACGCGCTTCGGCGACCGTTCCAGATCGACGAAGCCCAGCTGGAGATCGGGGTCAGCGTCGGGATCGCCTACGTGCCGGACGATGCCATCGAGCCCGCAAGCCTGCTCATGCGCGCCGACCTCGCCCTGTACGCGGCCAAGGCGGACGGAAAGGGCTGCTGGCGCACCTTCGATCCTTCGCTTGAGGAACGGGTCGTCCGCCAGCGGCAACTCGACCTGGACATGCGCGCGGCCCTGGCGTCGGATGAGATGGAGCTGCACTACCAGCCCCTGGTCGACCTGAAGAGCGGCCGCGTCGACGGCTTGGAGGCGCTGCTGCGTTGGAACAAGCCAGGCTATGGCTGGGTCTCGCCGGGCGAGACCATCCCTATTGCCGAGACGACCGGCTTTATCGTCGAGATTGGCCGCTGGGCCCTGCGCCGCGCCTGTACCGACGCCCGCGATTGGCCTGACCTTCGGATCGCAGTGAACATCTCCTCGATTCACGTCCGCATGACGAGCTTTCACGAGGAGGTGGCGGCCATCCTGCGCGAAACGGGCCTCGCGCCGGGACGCTTGGAGCTCGAGCTCACCGAGTCGGTGTTGTTGGATCACGGGCCGGAGGTCTTGGAGAATCTGAAGCGCCTGCGCGCAACGGGTGTTCGGATCGCGCTGGACGACTTCGGAACGGGTTATTCAAGCCTCAGCTACCTGACGGAGTTTCCGTTCGACAAAGTTAAGGTCGACCGCTCGTTCGTGCACGACCTTCAGGGCCGCCCCGAGAAGGTTGCGGTGGTCGAGGCCATCACGCGGATGGCGCGCGCGCTCTCGATGAACGTGACCGTGGAGGGCGTCGAGACCCACCAGCAACTCGACGTCCTCCGGGAGAAGCATTGCGATATCGCCCAGGGCTTCCTCTACAGCCCGGCGCGCCCGGCCTCGGAGGTCGCGACCCTCATCGCGCGGATCGAGGGCGCGGCCCTGTCGCAGCCGGCGAACGAGGCTGAGCGTAAGGGCCGCGCGACGGGATTGGCGCCTGCCGCAGCGGCTGAGATGAAACCGCTTTCCAATGCGCGCCCGGTCTTGTCGCTGGTTCGTACCACCTGACCAAGCAGGCGCCTAGATGCTCTTTGGGTTGAATTTTATCACGGAGGAGCGGGCGCTAGTTAAACAAAGCAGTTTAATGAAAGGTCTGCTTCATGAATGTTCAGTGAGGCATCCTTTGCCCGGAAATGGAAGACTGGGCGGCCGATCGCGCGGGTCCGATCCTAACCCGGCAGCTTCCGGACGATCTCGTCGAACACGTCAGCGGGCAGCGCGCCGACGTACCGGTCGCCGTTCAGGAACAGAGTTGGCGTCGTACGGACACTTAGATCGGTCATCGCCCCGGCCTGCACGCGGTTGACCTGGTCGTAGAGGGCTTGGTCCGCCAGCACGGCATCGAACCTGGCTCTGTCGAAGCCCGCTTGCCGGAGGAGGTCGCGCATCGCGTCGAGCGGCTTATCGACGAAGGCCCAGGATCTCTGCCTCTCGAACAGCAGATCCGTGATCGGGTAGTAGTTCCTGCCGCCCTCGGCACGGGCCAGCATGAACGCGGCGGTGTCGAGCGGGTTCAGCGGGTATCCGCGTAGGGCAAAACGCATCCGCCCGGTATCAATCCAGCGGGCCTTGATGCCGGGCCAGACCTCATTGTGGAAGGCCGCACAATGGGTACAGGTCACGGCGGCGTACTCGATGAACGTAACCTGAGCCTCGGGCGATCCGATCCAAATGTCGCCCAGCGGCCCCGCCAACGCTGGATCATCGATGGGGGCCGCCTGCGCAAGGGCGGGGGCGAGAGCCGGGCTCAGCATCGCGCCGACGAGCAGGCTGCGACGGGTAATCAAATGACCTAAAGGGCACATCCCGGTCATCCTCAGGCTGCCAAACGGGTGGTGGGCGTCCTGACCTCGTAATTGCGCATACCCGGTCCCGGTCCCCTGATCTCGAGACCTGCTGCATCGCCTAGAGCCTGGAGACGACCGAACAGAATGATGTCGCTGACCACCTGACCGGGTGGGTCAACCTCGTCGGTCAGATGCTGCATGGTGCGCCCGATCACTCTCGCAGCTACCTCCCAGTCCGGTGTGGCTTGGGAGATGAGAGCGGCGTCGAAAAACGTCAGTGGAGCCGACACCAAGCGACCGTCGCGCATGACGCGCAATGGGGCATCCTCTCTCCTCAATACCGCCCACGCAGCAGCGGCGGCGTCGCACTCGGCCCGAGTGAAAACGCGTCGCTTGTCCCTCAGGCCAGACGCGACGATGTCCTCGCAGCGCATGATCCCGAGCGACGACGGCTTTCGGATGCCGTCGCGCGTGACGAAATCGAGAGCCGTGGCGTCGACGATGTCGAACGGGCGGCCATTCATGCGGAACGCGAATTCGAGAAAACTGGCGTGCTCGGCCGCGTCGCTCATGCAGACCCAGTAGACCGGATGCACGCGGGCCGACGTGGCTTCTATCCAGGGCTCCTCTGCCTCGCGCTGGTCGGCGTAGGGATCGGGTCGCAGGACGGCTCTGAGCCACGCGTGTCGAACATCTGGGTCCGGCGGATTGATCGGGCCGAAATGCAAGGCGCCCGCGAGCGCGACGACCCGCGCTTCGTCGCCCTGTGATCGAAGAGCGTCACGGATAGTATCCGCCCTGCTCGCACCCCACGCCACGTGGACGATTTCGGCCTCGCCGGGCATCTGTGATCCTCCATCGCCGCATGGTGATCTGGACGGCTGGAAGCTTTGTCACCGCTCGACGTAGCTGTGATGTGACCCTGCTGGGCTGCTGTGTAACGTTTGGTGACAGCGCCCTGTGGGTGGCGTCATCCCTCCTCGCTAGGCCGTCGGTCCTGCGTCCGGTTTCGGGCGAAGCAGAGACGAGCGTGGACGACCATGTTGGGTCGCGAGTCGAACGGCGGCCTGGGGATGGATATCCGCCTCCGAGGCCGGCCTTTGAGCGGCGCACGAATCCATTGGACGCCGCCCGAGATGAAAGCACCAGATGGCGAGGTCCCAGGCTCGGAACATTCGCCGCAATCAGGGGCCGGGCTCGGACGCGCTGGCCGCCAGAGCACGACCGATGGCGAACAGCAGCACATCCGTGGCGGCGCGCACGTCCGCGGGGGCGTCTGCAGTCAAGAGCTGCTTCAGCTCCATGGCGTGATCCGCCGCCAGCTCCAACATGTGCGGGGTCGCAGCTGAGCCGCTGGTGACGACGTAGCGCTCGCCATCACGACGCAGCTCAGTAATGTCGATGATGATCCCGCGCGAGCACACCGGCTGCCCCGTTGCGTCCTTGTAGGTTCGTCCACGGCTCAGCAGCCAGCGCACGTGGCCATCGGCATCAATGACGCGATACTCTGCCAGCATCAGGCCGCCAGCCTGCACGGCTCTTTGGACATGCTCGATCAACCAAGCGTGGTCAGCTGGATGGACGGCAGCAATGCTGCCCAGACCGCTGATTTCCTGTTCAGCCAGCGACGCGTCGCCCGTGAGAAGCCGGGCTGCTCCCACGTCGTAGACCATCGTGCCACGCACGATGTCCCAGTCCCAGGTCCCGACAACGCACGAGGCGTCCAGTGCGGCGTGCAGGCGGTCGAGCGGCTCATTAAAACCGTCGATCGCGTTGACCCGCGTCGTCGATCGCTGTCCCATTCGCGCGTTTCCAACCCAGTTTAAAATATTCTGCCTCAGGTTGGCCCGCAATTACCAGAGGTAAATTACGATAAATTCATTCCCAAGTTGTGCTGCATCTGCGGTACAAACGAACGGGCGTACCTTCATCATCATCGCCACGCGAGGTGCGTCACGTTCAGATCGGGAGCCGAGTATGCGTCACGATTTCGAACCGTCGCTGGCAGTCCCGCAAACGGCGTCGTCCGCCCAAACGCTGCGACGCATTGCCGACGCGCTCGGCGTTCCCGTGTCGAGCTTCGGCGCCGTGGATACGGAAGGGACAACCGTGCATGGCCCGGCATGCCCGGACGAGATCGCCTTGCTGGCGACGGTCCATTCTTTTTTGAAGCGTGCAAATCCCGAAGCACGCGATCGGTTCGTCGCCGCGATTCAGACAATGGTCAAGCTTCCTTTCGCCTGAGTAGCAGGACGAAGGAAAGATGCAGCTCTATGAATCCGGCCATCACAGCGGCCAGTTACTGACCTGACCGGTCTTTCGGACCGAGCCGATTGAGAGATTACTGCATGGCGCCTACCACGGATAACCGGAAGGCCAGATCCGGGAAAGTGCTAGGCGCGGGCGGGCGGTAGCCCAAGGATGAGTGCGTCCGGACGCGGTTCCGGGTCTTCGGCTACGCGCCCAACTCGGTCATTCAGCGGCCTTAACCAGCGTCTCCGGAGCGGCCATCGGCTCAGACCGGATCATGGGCCGCGCGTTTGCCAAGTCCGAACACGCGCCCTCGCGGCACCGAAAGTGTGCTCACGGTTCAGGTACGGCTTTGACACTGGCGGCGGTTCTTGAGCCACCACGTAGCCTGACGATGTCTCAGTGCGGCGTCGCCCGATCCTCGGCGACCGTGCGACGAGGTGGCGCGCTTCGCGCCTCTGCTCCCACGTGGCGCCGGAGCGTGAGCCCGAGCGCGTTGGACCGCCAGGGTCGATGCGCAACGTCGACGATCGGAACCGCCGAGAGAACTTCCGGTCGCACGACGTCTGCGGCCGAGAGTGAGAGCACGATGGGACGCTCCGCGATACGGGCTGCGCGGCGCGCAAACGTGAGACCAAGAGAATCTGACGGCCGGTTCTCGACAATCAGCAGATCGAAGCGTCCTGGCTCAGCCCGCAGGGCGGCCAGGGCCGCGTCCGGGTCCGTGTAGCCGATCGGCTCGTAACCCAGGGCTGCGAGGGTCTCCTCATCGTCCTGCAAGGCGGAGCGGGCGGCTCCGACGATCATCACGGTGCCGCCGGCGGCCGCGACGCCGGGCGCGACCTCCGGATGTACAGGTAGCCACACCTCGAACGCGCTGCCGACGTCCGGCGCGCTTCGAACGTCGAACGCGCCGCCCTGCTCGTCGACGAACTCGAAGGCCGTGGCGAGCCCGAGACCGGTTCCGGCCGGGCGGGTGGTGAAGAACGGCTCGAAGATCCGGGCGCGCGTGGCCTCGTCCATTCCGCGGCCCGTGTCGGACACGCGGATGCGGGCATAGGCGCCGGACGGCAGCTCGCCGTGAGACAGGGGCCGCCGCACCGGTAATCGGGTGCGTTCGAGCTGCACGTCGATCGCTGCGCCCGGCTCGGAGGCCTGGATCGCGTTGCGGATCAGGTTGTGGATCACCTGCTGAAGCTGCGCCGGCTATCGCGCTGCGCGGCGCCGGCCTGCGCCTGCCCGGCGCGGCGAGCCCGCGGGAGGATCGCGGCCGCAATCCAGCGGCTCCTGGCGGAGCCCGGCTTCCGCACCGCCGCCGGGACCCTCGGCGCCGCCGTGCGGGCCGACATCGAGGCGGGCGGGCTCGTCCGCGAGATCGGCGCAATGGTCGCCGCGCACCGGGATGCCGTGTCTTGCGACGGAGGTCGGCTTTGGGCCTGAGGGGGATTGCCGCCGTGCCGGCGCAGCCCCGCATCCGCCCCGACTCGTGGGTCTTCTCGGCACTGCTCGTGCTGCTTGCGGCGCTCCCGACCTTCGGGATCGACATGATCCTTCCGAGCCTGTCGGAGACGGCAGCGGCGCTGCACGTCCCGGCCGCCGCGATGGGCGCGGCCATGGCGGCCTACCTGCTCGGCCTCGGGGCCGCGCTCCTGGTCTACGGGCCGGTCTCGGACCGGCCCGGACGCCGGCCGGCGATCGTCTGCGGCTGCCTCCTCCTGATCGGTGGCAGCCTCGGCTGCGCCGCGGCGCGGCAACAGGAGCTCTTCTCCTTATCCTCACGGTCCCGACCGCCGCGCGGTCACAACCGATCCCGCGCTTCGCGCAGCCAGACGTGCAGAGCCCTATCGCACGGTCGCTTCCGCCCCCGTACCGGACAATCCGGGAACTCCGTTCGCCCACGGTCGAGCGCGAGCACCTCCGGACGCAGCGCATCATCAACCGCATCGGTTCGGGCTGCTGATGTCGGCGATGATCCTCCCCGACGTCGGCGCCACGGGGGCGGACCCGGCGTCCTGGCTCGGCCGGCCGCGCGGTGCGGCCGAGTTGGCACGGGCTATCCGCCGCCGAGCAGTTGCGGCCTGTAACAACGTGCTCCTCGCCGCTGCGCCGGCCCCGTTGCTGATGGGATTCGCATCTGCGATCGGCTCGGAGCCCATCACCCTGAGCCTTGCCGGGCTCGCCCTCACGTCGCTCGCGCTTCAGGTGCGGCACCTGCGCTCCGCCGCGCGGACTCTGACCCAACACCGGGACAACCTTGCGCGTCTGGCGGCGCTGGCGGTCGCCCGGTTGGCTGCCGAGACCGATGCCGTCACCCTGTGTGCCGGCTGGGAGCAGGAGGCGACGGTGCTGTTCGCCGACATCCGCGACTTCACCGGACCCTGCGAAACACGATCGCCGGGCGAAGTCGCGGCGTTCCGCGCCGAATTCCGCCGACGCGCCGCGGGGGCGATCGAGGCGGCGGGCGGCCTCGTGGACAAATTCGTCGGCGACGAGGTCATGGCCGTCTTCGGCGTGCCGCGCGCGGCACCCGACGATACAGATCGGGCCGTCGCAGCGGCCCGCTGTCTGGCTGCCACTATGCTGGCCTGGAGTCGTGAGCGGGCGGAGGCGGGCCTGCCGCCGCTTCGCATCGGGGTTGGTCTTCACCGCGGCCCGGTTTTCGTCGGCGCCATCGGGGCGGAGCGCGTCGAGTTCACCGTGGTGGGCGATACCGTCAACGTGGCGCGCCGGCTGGAGCAGATGACCCGCACGACGGCCTGCGACTGCATCGCCTCGGAAGCCGTGGTGCGGTCTGCGACGTCCGGCGCCGCGCGGGTCGTCGCCGTTCAGCCCGTGCGCGGTGCACGTGTCGCCCGGCGCCTGTTCGCCATCGCGCTGGTCCCATAGCGGCCGGGCGCGATCGCGCGGAGTGCCGATCGTCGATACGGCCTGCCCCCAAGGGGCGGAGACGTACCGTTTGAAAGGCGGCATCAAAGCAACTGTACGAAGCGGGCGCTGGGCCGGTCGGCAGGCTCCGATCGAGAAATACCGCGCGGGCGCATTCCGTCAGCATTCCGGAAGATTGACGGCGAGCCCCCCCGTCGACGTTTCCTTGTACCGGACGCTCATGTCGCGTCCCGTCTGCTTCATGGCCTCGATGCAATTGTCGAGCGGCATGATGTGGCTGCCGTCGCCGCGCAGCGCCAACGATGCGGCGGCAACAGCCTTGATCGCGCCAAGACCGTTCCGCTCAATGCACGGCACTTGGACCAGTCCGCGGATCGGGTCGCAGGTGAGGCCGAGATGATGCTCCAGGGCGATCTCCGCGGCGTTCTCGACCTGCGCATTGGTGCCGCCGAGCGCGGCACAGAGGCCGGCGGCCGCCATCGCGGCAGCAGAGCCGACCTCGCCCTGACACCCGACTTCGGCACCGGAGATCGAGGCGTTGGTCTTGATCAGGCCGCCGATCGCCGCAGCCACCAGCAGGAAATCGCGGATGCCGGTCTGGTTCGCGCCGATGCAATGGTCGCGATAGTAGCGCATGACCGCGGGGACGACCCCGGCGGCTCCGTTCGTCGGCGCCGTCACGACCTGTCCTCCGCCGGCATTCTCTTCGTTGATCGCCATCGCGTAGACCGACAGCCAATCACTGGCGACGTGCGGCTGGACGCGGTTGCTGCCACGTTCCGACAGCAGGGCCTGATGGATGTGCCGGGCGCGGCGGCGGACGTTCAGCCCCCCGGGTAGCGTTCCGTCGGTGGACAGCCCGCGCTCGATGCACGCGTCCATGACGGTCCATATGCGATCCAGTCCAGCGTCGAGATCCGCCTCGCTGCGGCTGACCGTCTCGTTCGCCCGCTTCATGGCCGCGATGCTGCGCTGCGACGCGGCGCCCATCGCGAGCATCTCGGCGGCGCTTCCGAACGGATAGGGGCGCAGCACGGAAGCATCGACGGCCTTGATGTCGCCCCCCGACAACTCGTCCGCGGTCAGGACGAAGCCGCCGCCGACCGAATAGTAGGTTTCCGTAAGATACAGATCGCCTTGGGCGTCGAAAGCCCGGAAGATGAGGCCGTTGGCATGGCCCGAAAGGGGCGGCCCGTAGTCGAAGACGATACCGGTCTTTGTATCGAAATCGATCCGCGGCAGGCCTGCGACGGCGATCCGACCCCTTTCCTGCAACTCGGCCTCGCGGCGCACGGCCTCGTCGGGATCGAGTGTATCCGGACGGAACCCGAGCAGGCCGAGGATCACTGCCCGGTCCGTGGCGTGTCCGCGACCGGTAAATGCCAGGCTTCCGTGCAGGACGGCCTCAATGCGCAGCGACGCAACCGTGTCGCTGGCGCGGAGGATCCGCTGGCGCAGAGCATCCAGGAAGCGCGCGGAGGCAAGCATCGGCCCCATGGTGTGCGAGCTCGACGGTCCGATGCCGATCTTGAAGATATCGAAGATGCTCAGGAACATCAGGTCTTCCGTTGAGCCATCGCCAAGCGCTGCGCCGGCCGATCGACACCGGTGCATTCTGGGCGGGGAGACAACGCCCGGCGCGTCCCTTGTGCCGATACCGACGAGGCCTCCCCGATGGGAGTCGGAAGACCCGATCTTGCGCATAGCCCAAAACGTGCCACGATTCGTCAGCCCGGCGCGTCACGGCAGCCCCGCAGCGCCCGTTCAAGAAGCAGGCGCGTCGTTTTGGCTGATACAGCTGACGAGTCGAGGCCGAAACGGGGCTGCCCGCCGTCAAGCACGCTGCCGTAGTGATCATCGGGGCGTTCGGACAGCTGCAGGCCGGGATGCATTGTGCCGAACGGGCGATGGCTCGGCTCTGCCGGGCATGGTTTCGTCGGGCCGCGAGATGACGTTCCGCGCTGCCGGGACTCGCGGAACGGATCAGGCCGCGCTGGATCCGGCGACGAGGCGGTCCAGCGTTCCCAGGATCGCCGCCGGCGTATCGATCGCCGCCATATCCGCCGCGATCGCCCGCGCGCGCTCGGCGAAGGACGGCTCGATCAGGACCCGATCGACCGCCGCGCGCAAGTCTTGAGCCTCTGGCCGCTGCGACGGGATCTCGATGCCGACGCCCGACCACGCCACCCGGGCGCCGACCTCGGCCTTGTCCTCGGTGCGCCCCGCCGCCACGATCGGGACGCCGGCTTGAAGAGCCAGCTGCACAGTCCCGTAACCGCCATTGGTGACGAGCACGTCGACCTTCGGCAGGAGCTTCGCGTAATCGAGGAACTCGGCAAGCCGGGTGGTCTTCGGGATCGGTCCACGCACGTTCCCAATGGGTCGGAAGCCGGTGGTGACGAGCACCAGCAGGTCCTCGCGCATCCCGAGCGCCGATAGCGTCGGCTCGATCGGTTCGCCGAGATCGGCGTTAGCGACCGTCCCCTGGGTGACGAGCACGATCCTCTTGGACCCGTCGAGTTCGCCCCACCAGTCCGGCAATTCGGCGGCCTGCTGCGGCGGCGGGGGCAGTGCGCCGACGAACCGGACGTGGTCGGGCAGCCCCCCGAAATCGTACTCGAACGCCGGTACGGTGGTCTGAAGGAAAGCGTCAGCCATGAGATGGCGCGATTGCAGCACCGCGCACGGCAACGGCGGCAGGCCCATCTCGGCGAGCTTGGCATCTGCGTAAGCGCGGACCGGCGCACCGAAGACACGTTCGGCCTCGACCGCGATGGCCGCGTATGCCGCGCGCGCGGCCTCGTCGCGTGCTGGCGGCAACCCGATCATGGTCGGGGCCCCGTCCGGCCTGTCGGCCACCATGATCGTGATGCTGCAGGCGACGATCGGTGGCCGGGGCGTTCCCTTGTCCAGGAACAGGGCCGTCGCGCCGAAGAACAGATCGTCGACGACGATGATGTCGGGACGTTCGGACGCGACGATCCTGCGCAGGGTCTCGGCCTGCGCCGGCATCGGATCGAGGAAGATTCGCTCGAAGTTGTAGCGGAGCTGTTCCAGGCCCGGGGGGAGACTTGCGCGTTCAGGCAACACGTCCTCGATCCGCGTGAGGTCGATGTCGGCGCCGGCGGCGAGGGGCAGGAAGCGGACGCCGGACTTTTCGACGGACGGGCGGAGATACCCAGCCGTGGCCTTCAGCGCTTCGTCGCCGCGCGCCAAAGCCATGCGTGCGATGGCCAGCAGCGGATTGAGGTGGCCGGCGGCCGGCGTGGCGGCAAAGAGGATTTTCATGCGGTACCCGTGACGGCGACGGAGCAGGTCCTGGTCGGTCGCACGCGCTGCCCGGCTCCGTGCTCGGCGGTGAAAGCCGGTGTCTGCTTCTGGCGGGGGGGGTTGCGCCCTGCGCATGACCGCAGCGTTTCGTCTCTCGGCAATCAGGTTACAGGCGTAATGTCCGACAACCCGGTATTCGCCGCTCCTTTGCGGTGGCCATGCTGATCATCCCGGGAATCGCCCACCGCCCAATCGCGCGCCACGACTTGCCCTGGTCGCAGGATGTCTCGGGTAAGCCGTCCGCATTTGTGCGTTCCTACCCCGAAACCGTCAGAGGAGCGGCGGACGATACGTCCGCATCCGGGAGCCGCTCGGCCACGCGTGAACGACTGCCTTGGATGGATAGCCGAATGACCGAGTCAGGTAGTTTCCAGGCAGTCGACTTCTGGTCGAGAGGTCGTCGAAGCAGACGAAGTGCTAAGAATCCTTCAGCGGTAGTTTCTCGGAGGGTGATACAAGCCCAGCCCCAATCGCGATCCAGACGAGATGGGCATCGGTGCGTGCCCTGAGAGTGGCGCGGATCACCGAGAGGTTGTTGTGTACCGTCTTGAGGCTCAGACACAGCGTCTCGGCGACGGCCTGGGCGGTCATCCCGCCGACGGTCAGGCTCAGGATTTCGAGCTCCCGCGGGCTGAGGTCGTCAAGCGCCGTGCGCCCGCCAGCCACCTCGTCCTGAGCGATCGCTTGCGCGATGTCGGCGCTCATCGCCTGCTCGCCGCGTAGCACGGTTGCCACCGCCGCCAGCAGCTCACGGGGTGGACTCGCCTTGCTGACATACCCATTCGCCCCAGCGGCGAAGGCTTGGCGTGCGATCATCGCCCCGGTGCGCATGCTGAAGACGACGATGCGCGCTGACCCATCCCATTGGCGGATATGACGGATGGCCTCGATACCGCTTGGGCCAGGCAGGGACAGGTCGAGGATCACGAGATCGGGCTCGTGAGCCTTGTATTGGGAATAGGCGATGGCCGCGTTCTCGGCTTCCGCGACCACGACAAAGCCTGGCTGTCGCTCGATCAGGCGGCGATAGCCCTCGCGCACGACGGGATGATCATCGACGAGCAGGATGGTCGTGGTCATAAGGTGATCTCAGCCGGCCGTCGGCACGGATGCACAGGCACGGATGCCTGACTCGGTGCCGCTGAGCGAAAAGCTTCCACCCAGTGCAGCGAGCCGTGCTCGTATGCCGACGAGCCCACGACCCGTGTGAGAAGCGGTCCGGGACACATCGCGCCCGCCGTCATCGTCCAGCGTGAGCGTCACCGTCCGTGGTCCGGCCGCCGACCGGCCGAGCCGCAGGAAGATCCGGCTCGGCCGGCCGTGGCGCAAGGCGTTCGTCAGCAGCTCCTGCGCGATCCGATAAAGGCTCGCCGCTACGTTCTCGGGCATGCCGGTAAAATCGCCAGTGATATCGAGATGCAGGGTCGGGCCGGACCTGAGTTGTCCTCGCCAGTCCGCAACGAGGCCACGCAGCGCCTCCGCCAATCCGGCTTCGGTGAGATCGGGCAGTTCAAGGCGGACTAAGGCGCCACGCAGGTTCTCCCGCATAGTCGCGACGATGGCTTCGATGCCCTGGGCATCATCGCGAAGATCGTCGCGATCCAGAGGTGCCGCCAGTTCGATCGCTGCGGCACGTGCCCCCGCAGCGGCCAAGCACTGGCCGAAGGCATCGTGCAGGTCGCGCGCAAGAGCCTGCCGCTCTTCTTCCTGAACCGTAACGAGCCGCTGCATCAGGCCCGCGCGCTCGGCCTCAATGTTAGCAAGCCGGTCGGCGAGAGCGTTGCAGGCGCGGGCAATTCGGTCAAACTCGGTGGCGGCAAAGCGTGGCAGCGGCGGGTGAGTTCCGGCCGTGTCGAGGTTTTCCAACCCGTGCACGATTTGCCCGACCGGTGCGACGAGGCGCGTCACAGCGAGCCAGTTCAGAAGGAGCGTCGCCGCTGCCAAACCAAGGGCCAGTCCGCCTGCGAGGCGCGTGCGCCGCCAGAGACGAGCCGCCGATGCCATTGGATCGGGCCATGCCGTGACACTGCCGATGGTCCGCTCGCGATACACGATCGCCCGGTTCGCCGGTGCGGCAGCGGCCTCCCAGACGAGGGCTTGGCGGAACCACGCAGGGGCGGCATCGAGGCCGTCCCAGTCACCGCAGAAGCGGCGGGGCAGCAACGACATCGGTGGGCGTGAAGGGCGCCATAACCCTGGCGGGCATCCTCGCGTTGCCGGTGACCCTCAAGGACGGGACTCCGTTTCCCGCCCGGGATCTCACGATTTTGCTGGCGATGGGCGTGATCCTGACCTCCCTCGTCCTGGCGAGCACGGTCCTGCCGCCGCGGCTCCGCGGGCGTCGTCTCCCGCCCGAGCCCAGCCCCGATGCCGAGGAGGACGCGGCCCGTGCCGCTGCGCGCGACGATGCCGTGACGGCCATTGAGGCGCAGCAGCATCGCCTGGTGGAAGAGCAGGAGGATGCATCGATTGCCGTCGAGGCTGGCGCCCGAGCCATGGACCGGCACGAGGGAGTCGAGGCGCCGAACTCGGAGCGACGGAAGGATCTCAGCCGTAACCAACAGCATGCAAACACCGAGAAGCGTTTGCGCCTCGCGGGCATCGAGGCCGAGCGCCAGGCGCTCTATCGCTCGCGACGCTCGCAGGTCATCGATGACCTGCCCTTGCGTCGCCTCGTCCGGGAGATCGATCTGATCGAAGCTCGGCTCGTGATATAATCGCCGATCGACACGATCCGGAGACGCCCGTGATGCTGGACGATCCGGGGAGCGCGTTGTAGGCGCTCACGAAGGCAGTCGATCATTTGCGCGGGACGGGAACAGCCCCTTGAGCAAGCATAGCGGGGGTGGGCCGCTGACGATTTATCTCGACATCGACGGTGTCGTGACAACGGTCGGATATCAGCGGCAAGCCGGCGAGGACAGGCTCGACCCGGCGCAGGTGGCCCGTGTCGCCACCCTTGTGCGGGACTTCGATGCCAAAGTGGTCGTCTCGTCGACCTGGCGGGTCGACGATTGCCGTCCAACCCTGGTCGAAGCCGGCCTGCCCGAGAACTGCTTTCACCCCGACTGGCGAACCGCAATCCTGCCGACGAGCCGGGACCCGGAGACGGGTGGCATGCGGCCTGCCGAGCAAGCCGGGCGCGGTGACGAGATCGCCGAGCACGCGACCCGCAATCGGATAGCCCATTACCTGGTCCTCGACGACGTTGAGATTGGAGCGGCCCATGCGGGACGGCACGTTCGCCCGGAAGCCGCGTTCGGCCTGTGCGACGCGGATGCAATCCTGGCCCGGAAGCTGCTGACCCGGATGGTGGATGCGCGGCGCAGGGTCGGTGAGACTGGCGCCGGCTCTTGAGCCGCAGATTTACGATCCGGTAGGGATTGAACTTTCCGGGAACACCGGTCATTCCATGACAGTGGAGTGACACGCGTGTCACGCTACTCCCGACATCGATAGGGTCACCTCGACCTGCGCCGGACCCGCCCGTCCGGCTCCACTGCGACGCCGCATCTGTGCGGCTGTTGGGGTGTGTCGCATCGGATCGTTGAGCGGCAGGAAGGAGTGGCTGCGATGTTCAGGTTCAAGACTCAGGAAACGACGTCCACTCCCTCGCTGTCGATGCTGGGCATCATCGAACGTTCTGCTGCGAAGGCCCATGCCGAGTTGATCGCCACGGGGTGGTCCGAGATCGGTTTCGGCTATCATGGATCGGTCCACGCACATCCGAATCATCCCGATGTCGTCGTGCGCTTCGCACGCAAGGCTGACGGGTTCGGTGATTACGCAGCGCTGCTCCGCAAGGGGTTTGCGGGCTCGAACGGGCCGCATGCACCACGCGTTCACGACATGCATATCAGCCGCTGCGGTGCTCTGATGACTGTGGGCTCGCGCCTGATTGAGCCCGCGCGGGATGTCTGGTGGCTGGCCTACGCCCATGCCGTCATCGCCGACCACCCGGGCACTGCGATGGATGAAGGGGTTCGCGACCGGTTCAAGGTGGAATGGCCGACGCATGAACCCCGGATCGATCATGCCAGCTACGATGGCATCCGAGAGAGGTTCAGGGCCACCTGGCCGGATTACGAAACCTACGTTGCGACCTTGAGGAGTGTGTCGCCGCAGGGACTCGACCCGAACATCGGCAACGTTCTGATGGCCCCCGATGGTAACCCCGTAGTGAACGACCCGCTTTGCGATGACGGACATGGCCTGTGGCGCTCGCCACGTGCTCGCGTGATGCGATGCGTCACAGACATCTTGCGTCGCTGGGCGGGTGATGCTTTGGGCCGAGCACCCGTTCCGGCCTGATCCTGAGAGCCGGAACGTTCTGCGAAGTTCCGCTTCGTCCAGGCCAACTCAGTGGCTTTGCGGCAGGTCGAGAGTGCCCGCAAGCCAGGGGAGGTCGAACTCTGCCTTCGCGTTGCGGCTTCGCAGATTCTTGGTGGCGCATTGGCTGCGTCGGGTGGATTTCTGCCTATCCGCTTTCGAGCGGATCAGCTGTGAAGCAGACATCGCCGTCGCGCCCGGTCCCGGCACTTTCATCGGTTGCATCTTCAGCACACCGCACCCGGCGCGCGGATTGGGCAACCGTTGAACCGGCCCGCCATCTCCGCCCACCGCCAGCTCCGTTCGAAGGCCGGGTAGAACCCGTTCGCGTTCTGCATCGGCGTCGGAGGATCGTCGTGAGAGACCTACAGGCGTGCGTCCTTCCGGGTGCGGCTGCTTCCGCGCAAATACCCAGGGTGTGGGATCTGGCGCACGCCGAACAATCGGCACTGAACCGAGCCGTTCAGCCACCATCATAAGGGTGACCGTTTCACGGGCTGTGGCAACTCGCTCAGTACCGCCACAGCCCTGCGAACGGACGCGTCGGATAAGGCTTTGCTGCACATTTATGGGCAAGCCGAAATGTGCCTCTGCGCTAATGGCTCTCGATCATCTAACCGTTTCGCTGTCATCAGACGGGACGTGCATTTGCGGCGACATAGCATCCTAAGCGCGCGTGCTGCGTTGGCGATCACGTCTGCGCCAGGGCGGCAGAGGCTCGCGCGGACGCGTCTAGATATCCGTAGAGGTATCTAGCGCGTGTCCGCTCGGCAGGGCGCTCGTGGACGCTTCCTGGGGATGGACCGAACCCGTGTGTGAGCCCGCCTATGATCCACACCGGTTATAACCCGCTCCTGGTCGCCCTCTCGATCGCCATCGCGGTCTTCGCCGCCTACACCGCCCTCGACCTCGCCGCGAGGGTGCCGGGTAGGGCCGGGCCACGCTGGGCTTGGGCTGGCGGTGCAGCCGTCGCCATGGGTGGCGGCATCTGGGCGATGCACTTCGTCGGCATGCTCGCCTTCGAGATGGGCCTGCCCGCCGGCTACGATCTCGGGCTCACGCTCCTCTCGCTCGCCCTCGCCGTCGGCGTGACCGGCGCGGCTTTCGCCTGGGTCGTCTTACAGGGCACCGGAGCGCGAGCGTTGGCTGTCGCCGGACCGTTGATGGGTCTTGGTGTGGCGGGCATGCACTACGTCGGCATGGCGGCGATGCATGTGCCGGGCAATCTTGCCTACGACCCGGCCATCGTCGTCTTATCAGTGGCGATCGCCGTCTTGGCCGCTACGGCCGCGCTCTGGCTGGCGTTCCGCCGCAGCCGCCCTTGGCAGAAGCTGGCCGCTGCCTGCGTCATGGGCTTGGCGGTAGCCGGCATGCACTACACCGGCATGGCCGCGGCGACTTTCACTGCCGAGGAGGCCGGCGCCCATGCCGCACACACCGTGGCACTCAGCGACAGTCAGCAGAACCTCGCCCTCGCCGTCGCCGCGGCGACGTTCCTGATCCTGCTCCTCGGCATGCTGGCCGCCTCACTCGATCAGCGCCGGGTACAGCGGCGACTACACCGCAGCGAAGAGCGCTTCCGCGCTGCTGTCCAGGCCGTCAACGGGGTGATGTGGGCCACCGGCGCCCACGGGACGTTCGAGGAGGATCAGCCCGCCTGGACCGCCCTGACCGGACAGACCTTTGCCGAGATGCGCGGGGACGGTTGGACCCACGTCGTCCACCCCAGCGACGTGCTGGCGACTGCGGCGGCTTGGGCGGAGGCGGTGCGGACGGGCGCGCCCTACGCGGTGGAGCATCGCGTGCGCGTCGTCGATGGGACTTGGCGGTACTTCCTCGCCCGCGCGATGCCGGTGCGCGACGAGGGTGGGGCGGTGCGCGAGTGGGTGGGCGTGCACGAGGACATCACGGAACGGCACGCGCACGAGGCGGCGCTACGCGATGCGCGCGACGCGGCCGAGGAGGCACAAGCCGCCGCTGAGGCCGCCAACCGTGCCAAGAGTGAGTTTCTGGCCAACATGAGCCACGAACTGCGCACGCCACTCTCGGCCATCATCGGCTACGCGGAGATGCTGATCGAAGAGGTCGAGGACGGCGCCGAGGCGGATGCGATCGCCAGCGACATCGGTAAGATCGAGGGCAACGCACGCCATCTTCTGGGCCTCATCAACGACGTGCTCGACCTGTCCAAGATCGAGAGCGGCAAGATGGAGGTCTACGCCGAGAGCTTCGCGGTCGAACCGATGCTGCGGGATCTGGCTGCCACCGTCGCCAACTTGATGACCAAGAAAGGGAACGCGCTCACGCTCGAACTCGCACCTGATCTCGGCGACATGCACTCGGATCTGACGAAGACTCGCCAGATCCTTCTCAATTTCCTATCGAACGCCGCCAAGTTCACAGAGGGCGGACAGATCTACCTCGCGGCTCGCCGGGAGGATGATCATCCGGAGGGCGCGCGGTTGGTCTTCGCCGTTTCCGACACCGGCATCGGTATGACGGACGAGCAGACGGCGCGCCTGTTCCAGCGCTTCGAGCAGGCGGACAGCTCGACCACGCGCAGGTTCGGCGGCACGGGGCTTGGGCTGGCGTTGACGCGAGCCTTCTCGGAGATGCTGGGCGGCGCCGTATCGGTCGCTAGCCGCAGCGGTGCGGGCTCGACCTTCACGCTGACCCTGCCCGCGACCTACGTCATGCCCCCAGACGGCCGAGCTGAGCCGCAGCCGATCGAGATCGCGGACGACGCGGTCGATGTGGGGACGGGCGGAGAGCTGATCCTCGTCATCGACGACGACGCGGCGCAGCGCGAACTCATGACGCGCTTCCTGCGCCGCGAGGGTTTCCGGGTGCGGGTCGCTGCCGATGGTCAAGCCGGGCTGGATCTCACTCACCGGCTCCGGCCGCGCGCCATCTTGCTCGACGTGATGATGCCCGGCGTGGACGGCTGGTCGGTGCTGAGCCAGATCAAGGCCGATCCAGAGCTATGCGCGATCCCCGTGGTCATGGTGACCGCGGTAGACCAGCGCAATCTCGCGGCGTCGCTCGGCGCGGCCGATTACATGCTGAAGCCGGTGGACTGGACGCGGTTCAGCGGGGTCTTGGATCGCTATCGATCCTCGGGGACGAACACCCGCGGCGCGGTCCTGATCGTCGAGGACGATCCCGTCGCACGCCTAACGATGCGGCAGAGCCTCGAAGACGATGGGTGGAGCGTCGCGGAGGCTGAGGACGGCGAGCAGGCCCTTCGCAGCGCGGCTTCCACGCCGCCCCAGGTCGCTGTGCTGGACTTGAACATGCCGGTCATGGACGGCTTCACCTTCCTGAGGCGGTTCCGTGAACTGCCCGGCTGCGCTGCGGTTCCCGTCATGGTGCTGACGGGACGGACCCTGTCGGCAGAGGACCGTTTGGCTCTACGTGGGGCGAGCCAAGTCCTGAATGCTGGCGATCTCAGCGCAGGCGATTTGGTCGAGCGTCTGCGGCTGCTGACCTTGCCCGTGGCGAGTGGCGAATGAGCCAGTCGTCGCGTTGGGACTGATCTGGGATAGGCCGCTTCGAACCAGGGCGCGGTCCGCTTTTACGGCACACGCCAGCTCCGATGCGGGACGACGGCTTTCGGCCGGCTCGTGCCGCCACGCACAGCTCGCCCGAACGTCTCACATGGGTCGCCAGCGGAACGTCCGCATGAGTCACTTCCGATCCTATGCGCACCGGTTCGGGTGTCTCCTCGCCTCGTCGGCATGGGCCGGCAGGGAGACAAACGATGGGACACTCAGCACACGATCCAGCTACGAAAGGGCGGCCAGCGTGGAACGCTGGCCGCAAGCTCGGAGCTAAGCGAGCCCTCAAACCTCAACAGGTCTGGGCCATCCGGTTCTGGCTTGACCGCGAACGGTGCACACGCGACCGGGCGATGTTTGATCTCGCCATCGACAGCAAGCTGCGTGGCTGCGACATCGTCAAACTCAAGATTGGCGACCCGCCCATTCCAGCTATCAAGCACGACATCGATCGACGCCACGAGCGGACGTGGCCGCGGACGACTGGCAATCCCGCGAACAACGACTCGGGATGAACAAGCCTCTCTCAACCGAGGGGTTGCGCTTCACCCACATCGGCCGCCCAGCAAACGAGATGAGCCAGCTTGCTGGTTTAGTCCGAGCCTCAACGGAATGATCAGGAGCACCCTGGCGTCGTACCGAGGTGTCTTCACACCCGGACCTGATGAGACCTTTAGACCGTGTCGTCGCTCCCTCGAATTCAACCTTAGAGGTGGGCCGGGCCTGAACTTTCCTTTAAATAAAGTCCTATTATTACTCTTTTTGGGCCCAAACTCTTCTCTCCGTTACAACAGTGGTCCACCGAGGGGTAAATTTGACCATCTTTTGCCTCAAGCTATGCTCCAGGCCAATTTGGCAAATTATGCCTCTCGGTGGTGATCCTCTTTGAAGCAAAAGTAATCATCTTTTGCCTCACGCTACAACAGAGTCAGACCAATGCGGCTACGAGCACCCAGTCGTGGATCCGCAGGTGTCGCACTTCAGGCAGGTGCCGTTCCGGACCAGCGTGAAGTTCGCGCATTCCGGGCAGGCCTCGCCGACATAGCCCTTCATCTTCGCCTCGGCGCGCCGGTCGGCGACACTCCGCTCGGCCTTGGCGAAGGGGAGGGTGTCGGCGATCGTCTCGGCCTGGCCGGCGACCGCCGGCTCCGCCTTCAGCGCCGTGCTGCCGCGGATCGCGTGGACTGTCCCGCCGGCCGGCGTCGTCTGGCCGGCACTCGCCGCACCGACACCCAGAGCACCACCGGCCGGACCGCCCTGGATCAGGGTCAACCGGTCGGCCGAGCCGCGGAGTAGGCCGCGGGAGACGACCGAGGAGGCCGGCGCCGGCTTCGGACCCTCGCGGGTCGTGTCGCCGCTCTCGCCACCGCCGATTACCGTGCCGCCGATCTCGGCGGGGCTGACATGGGCGAGATCGGCACGGCCGAGATACGAGACCGCTAGCTCGCGGAACACGTAGTCGAGGAGCGAGGTCGCGTTCTTGATCGCGTCGTTGCCCTGCACGAAGCCGGCCGGCTCGAACCGCGTGAAGGTGAAGGCCTCCACGTATTCTTCCAGCGGCACGCCGTACTGGAGGCCGAGCGAGATCGCGATGGCGAAGTTGTTCATCAAGCTCCGGAAGGTCGCGCCTTCCTTGTGCATGTCGATGAAGATCTCGCCGAGCCGGCCGTCGTCGTACTCGCCGGTGCGGAGGTAGACCTTGTGACCACCCACCACCGCCTTTTGGGTGTAGCCCTTCCGGCGGGCCGGCAGCTTCTCCCGGGAGCGGATCCGCTCAACCCGCTCGATCACCCGCTCGACGATCTTCTCTGCCACCGCGGCGGCCTTGGCGGCGGCCGGGGCCTGCATCAGAGCCTCGATCCCCTCATCCGCCTCGTCGTCATCATCGGCGATGAGGGCCGAGTTCAGCGGCTGCGACAGCTTCGAGCCGTCGCGGTAGAGAGCGTTCGCCTTAAGGGCGAGGCGCCAGGACAGCAGATAGGCCGCCTTGCAATCCTCGACCGTAGCGTCGTTCGGCATGTTGATGGTCTTGGAGATCGCCCCCGAGATGAAGGGCTGCGCCGCCGCCATCATGCGGATGTGGCTCTCGACCGAGAGGTAGCGCTTGCCGATCCGGCCGCAGGGATTGGCGCAGTCGAAGACCGGGTAGTGCTCGACCTTGAGGAACGGCGCGCCCTCCAGCGTCATCGCCCCGCAGATATGGGTGTTGGCGGCCTCGATCTCCTTCTTGGAGAAGCCGAGGAAGGGCAGCAGCTCAAAGGTCGGGTCGGCGAGCTTCTCGGCCGGAACCTTGAGGCTCTGGGTCAGAAAGTCGTCGCCGAGCGTCCACCGGTTGAACACGAACTTGATGTCGAAGGCCGACTTCAGACCCTTCTCCACCGTGGCGATCTTCTCGTCGGTGAAGCCCTTCGCGCGCAGCGTCGTCGGGTTGATCCCCGGCGCCTGACCCATCGAGCCGTGGCCGACCGCGTAGGCCTCGATCTCGGCGATCTCGGATTCACGGTAGCCGAGCGCCCGGAGGGCATCCGGAGCGGCCTGATTGATGATCTTGAAGTAGCCGCCGCCCGCGAGCTTCTTGAACTTCACCAGGGCGAAGTCGGGCTCGATGCCGGTCGTGTCGCAATCCATCACGAGGCCGATCGTGCCGGTCGGCGCGATCACGGTGGCCTGCGCATTGCGGTAGCCGTGCTCCTCGCCGAGCTTCAGCGCCCGGTCCCAGGCAGCGCGGGCATGATCGCCCAGATCCGCCTGCGGGATGTTGGCGTGGTCGAGCCCGACCGGGGCGACGTTCAGGAACTCGTAGCCCTGGGTTTCACCATGCGCGGCCCGGCGATGATTGCGGATCACCCGCAGCATCGCGTCGGCATTCTCGTCGTAGGCCGGGAAGGTGCCGAGTTCCGCGGCCATCTCGGCCGAGGTGGCATAGGCGACGCCGGTCATGATCGCGGTGAGCGCGCCGGCCAGAGCCCGGCCCGCGTCGGAATCGTAAGGAAGGCCCATGGTCATCAGCAGGCCGCCGATATTGGCGTAGCCGAGACCCAGCGTCCGGTAGCGGTAGGAGAGTTCCGCGATCTCCTTCGAGGGGAACTGCGCCATCATCACCGAGATCTCGAGCACCACCGTCCAGAGGCGGTTGAGATGCTCGAACGCCTCGACATCGAAGCGCTTGGTGTCCCGGTCGTACATCGTCAGCAGGTTCGCCGAGGCGAGATTGCAGGCGGTGTCGTCGAGGAACATGTACTCGGAACACGGGTTCGAGGCCCGGATCCGCCCACCCGCCGGGCAGGTGTGCCAGTCATTCATGGTGGTGTTGAAGTGCAGGCCCGGATCCGCCGAGGCCCAGGCAGCCTCGCCGATCCGCTCCCACAGGTCGCGGGCCTTCAGGGTCTTGGTGACCTTGCCGGTGGTGCGGGCCTGCAGGGTCCAGTCGGCATCCGCCTCGACAGCGCGGAGGAAGTCGTCGGTCAACGAGACCGAGTTGTTGGAGTTCTGGCCGGCAACCGTGAGGTAGGCCTCCGAATCCCAGTCGGTGTCGTAGACGGGGAAGTCGATCTTGGTGAAGCCCTGCCGGGCGAACTGTACGACGCGCTTGATGTAGGCGTCCGGTACGGAGGCGCGGCGGGCGGCCTTGATCTCACGCTTGAGCGCCGGATTGCGCTCCGGATCGAAGCAGGCATCCCCCTCGGCCTCACACTGCGTGCAGGCTTTCATCACCAGGTTCAGGTGCTTGGAGACGACCTTGGAGCCGGTCACCAGCGCGGCGACCTTCTGTTCTTCCTTCACCTTCCAGTCGATGAAGGACTCGATATCCGGGTGGTCGATATCGACGATCACCATCTTGGCGGCGCGCCGGGTGGTGCCACCCGACTTGATCGCGCCGGCCGCCCGGTCGCCGATCTTCAGGAAGCTCATCAGGCCCGAGGACTTGCCGCCGCCGCCGAGCTTCTCGTTCTCGCCGCGCAGCATCGAGAAGTTGGAGCCGGTGCCGGAGCCGTACTTGAACAGGCGCGCCTCACGCACCCACAGGTCCATGATGCCGCCCTCGTTGACGAGGTCGTCTTGAACCGACTGGATGAAGCAGGCATGCGGCTGCGGGTGCTCGTAGGCCGAGGCCGACTTGGTCAGCACGCCGGTCTGCGGATCGCAGTAATAGTGACCCTGGCTCGGGCCATCGATGCCGTAGGCCCAGTGCAGGCCCGTGTTGAACCATTGCGGCGAGTTCGGCGCCACCATCTGGCGGGCCAGCGTGAAGCGCAGCTCGTCCATGAAGGCGGAGGCATCTTCCTCCGACGAGAAATAGCCGCCCTTCCAGCCCCAGTAAGTCCAGCAGCCGGCAAGCCGGTCGAACACCTGCGTGGCGGACGACTCGGAGACGAAGCGCTCCTCCTCGGGCAACTCGGCGAGCGCGGCCTCGTCGGGCACGGAGCGCCACAGGAAGGACGGGACCGCGTTCTCCTCGACCTTGCGCAGCCGTGCCGGAACGCCCGCCTTGCGGAAGTATTTCTGGGCGAGCACGTCGCTCGCGACCTGGCTCCAGCTCTCCGGCACGTCGATGCCGTCGAGGCGGAACACCACCGAGCCGTCTGGGTTGCGGATCTCGCTCAGCGCCTTGCGAAACGTGATGCTGGCGTAGGGCGAGTGTCCGGCCGTTGTGTAGCGACGCTCGAACCGCATGAAACACACCTCTCCCGACGGGACACACGTGCCCCGGCTCCGCGTAAAGCGGAGTCTTCAGCCCGATGAAGGGATGCGGACCCGATTGCGCCCCGGATGGAGAGCGCCTCGGATTCGCCGGTAGATTCGTGGAACGGCCGCCCCTGCTGAACACGCCACTTCGGAGTGCGACCGATACAGAGAGAATACCGCTTCCTTCGCTCTCACGTCAACAAGTGGTGTGCCGCCACTCAGTTCCCCGCTAGATGTTGTGCCGGCTCGCATAATCCTGTGGATATCGCGGCAGCCTGGGATAAGTGCCGTTCCGGCTTCTCAGATTCGGTTCGAGTTTATTTTGGATTCACAGCCATCCGTGCCTGTGATTTCCGGAAGGCTGTTCCAGCCTTGCCACGCAGCGACACTTCGCACTGTCCGCTGGACTCACGCGCGCGCGGTCACCATAACGACGCCGGGAAGCGCCCCTGCGGCGCGACACGATTCCGGGACCGGCGATGGCGCTGAAGGACACTTTGCTGCGCGTCTTCACGTGGTGGAACGGTCAAACCGTCTCCCTCGCGCTTCAGACTGCGCGAAGCGGCATCTTCGTCGGCGAAGACGAGTACGGCAACAAGTACTACAAGGCGGAAGGCGCGCTGATCGATCGATCGGTCGGCTCGGAGCGCCGCTGGGTGGTCTATAACGGCTACGCCGACGCCTCGAAGGTGCCCCCGGGCTGGCGCGGCTGGCTGTGCCACAATGTCGATGTCGCCCCGAGCGAAGAGAACTATCAGCCCCGCGCATGGCAGAAGCCGCATCTCGAGAACCAGACCGGCACGCCCAACGCCTATCGGCCGCAGGGCTCGCAGCTCTCCTGGGGCCAGCGACCGGCGGCGACCGGCGATTACGTCTCCTGGACGCCGGGCGAATAGCGCCAGCCACAGGGCGGCTCTGACGCCCTTTTGCCGCCACCGTTCCGGTGTTCATGGCGGGTCAACGACATGTCCGCCGCGCAATCATCGGCGCGGCCGGCCTCCCTCGCCTAGGGATCCGCGCCTTGAGCCGCATCACCGTCCTCGCACGCCGTGCGCTCGCCCCGAGCCTCGTGCTCGCCCTGTGGGCCGGCCCGGCCGCCGCCGACAAGATCAAGAACCCGACCGCGGTATTCTCCGGCCTCGACAAGATCACCGGCCGGATCGTGTCGTTCGAGGTGGCGGTCGACGAGACGGTGCAGTTCGGCGCCCTGCAGCTCACCCCGCGGGTCTGCTACACGCGTCCGCCGACCGAAAGCCCCAAGACCACGGCCTTCCTCGAGGTCGACGAGGTCACTCTCGACAACAAGTATCGGCGAATCTTCACCGGCTGGATGTTCGCATCGAGCCCCGGCCTGCACGCGATCGAGCATCCGATCTACGACGTGTGGCTGGTCGACTGCAAAGGCGGCGCCGACGTGATCGCCGAGGCCAAGGAGCAGGAGGACGTCCCCGCGGTCGCGGCCAAGCCCGAGAAGACTAGGCGCGCGGGCAAAGACAAGGATTCCACCAAGACCGCGCAGCAGATCAACGCCGCCGGTCAGGTGGATGTCGAAGCGCCGCGCGGCGTGCCGGTCCAGCCCCGCCAAAAGCCATCGCGAAAATTCTTCCCGTCGAACGAGGGCCCGGCGCCGGCCCCGCCGCCTCCGGTGCAGCAGCAGCCGCAGAATCTGTTCGACGCGCTGTTCCGCTGAACGGACACGAGAGCGCTCTCCGCCGAAGTTGACACCGGTTCGGCGCAACAGAGCGCGGTGAACCGAAGGCTGAGAGCCGCGCACGATTGCACCGCGGTCGGTACACGACACAAGGCTCTGACGCTGGGATCGGCCGTCCAACCCACCCCCTCATGCTGAGGTGCCGGAGCGCAGCGCAGGCCTCGAAGGAGCCCTCCAGGGATCGCGCGGCCGGCTGGAGGGCTCCTTCGAGGCCCGCTGCGCGGTCACCTCAGGATGGGGGGATTGGGTCGGATGATCCCGAAAGGCATCCGCCGCAGGCCAGTGTCGTGTACCGTGTGCAACGCGATCGAACACGGCTCTAGGCGTCGCCGCCCAGCACCTGCACCACCCGTGCGCCCGTCACAGAGCCGTCGCTGGGCCAGACGTTCCAGTCGGCGACCTGATCGAGGGCCTCGGCGAGGCGGCGCTTGTAGACGTGCCGCGGCAATTCCTCCGCGCCGAACTGCGTGAGGTGGTCGGTCACGAACTGCGTGTCGGCCAGCCGATAGCGTCCCGCGCGCAGGCGGCCCATCAGGTGGACGAGGGCGACCTTCGAGGCGTCGCGCACCTCGTGGAACATGCTCTCGCCGAAAAAGGCCGCCCCGAGCGAGACGCCGTACAGACCGCCGACCAATCGGCCCTCGTGACCCGCATAGACCTCGACCGTGTGGACGTGGCCCAGGTCGAACAAAGCCCCGTAAAGCTCGCGGATGCGGCCGTTGATCCAGGTCCGTTCGCTGTCGCGCCGCGGAGCCGCGCAGCCGTCGATCACGCCGTCGAAGTCGGTATCGCACCGCACCGTGAATTGGTCCGACCGCACCGTGCGGGCGAGGCGTTTGGGCAGGCGAAAATGGTCGAGCGGCAGGACGCCACGCGCTTTCGGCTCGACCCAGTAGAGGGTCGGGTCCTGCGCGTCCTCGGCCATCGGGAAGATGCCCGCCGCGTAGGCTTTCAGCAGGATCTCGGGGGTGATGTCCACGCGGTGGCTGTCGTGCATGGCCTGAGTGTCGCGCGCGCGCCGCGCGAAGACCAGAGGCGCGGCGTGCCGGTGTCGCCGCAGCCCCAATCGCGGCCGGTCAGGCCTTCATGCCCCCGTCTTCGAGGAAATGCTCCAGCCAGTGGATGTCGTAGAGGCCGTTCTGCACGTCCGGATTGCGGACGAGCGTCCGGAACAGGGGCAGCGTCGTGTCGATGCCGTCGATGACGAACTCGTCGAGGGCCCGGCGCAGGCGCATCAGGCATTCGTTGCGGGTGCGGCCGTGGACGATCAGCTTGCCGATCAACGAATCGTAATTCGGCGGGATCCGGTAGCCCTGAAAGGCCGCGGAATCGACGCGCACCCCGAGGCCGCCGGGCGTGTGGTAATGGGTGATCTCGCCGGGGGAGGGGCGGAAGGTCTCCGGGTGTTCGGCGTTGATCCGGCACTCGATGGCGTGGCCCTCGACCTTGATGTCGGACTGGCTGACCGAGAGCGGGCCGCCCGAGGCGACCTGAATCTGCTCGATGACGAGATCGATCCCGGTGATCATCTCGGTCACGGGATGCTCGACCTGGATCCGGGTGTTCATCTCGATGAAGTAGAAGCGGCCGTCCTCGTACAGGAACTCGACCGTGCCGGCGCCGAGATAGCCGAGCTCCTTCATGGCGTTGGCGCAGATGCCGCCGATCTCGGCGCGCATCGACTCGTTGAGCGCCGGCGAACCGCCTTCCTCCCAGACCTTCTGGTGGCGCCGCTGGAGCGAGCAGTCGCGCTCGGCGAGATGGACGGCACCGCCACGCCCGTCGCCCAGCACTTGCACCTCGATATGGCGCGGCTTCTCCAGATACTTTTCAAGGTAGACCGCGTCGTCGCCGAAGGCCGCCTTGGCCTCGGACTTGGCCATGCCGATGGCCTGCTCCAGCTCGGCCTCGCTGCGCGCCACCTTCATGCCGCGGCCGCCGCCGCCCGCCGCGGCCTTGACCAAGACCGGATAGCCGATCTCGGCGGCGACCCGCTTGGCGGTGTCGGCATCCTCGATGCCGCCCTCCGAGCCCGGAACGCAGGGGATGCCGAGCTTCAGCGCCGTGCGCTTCGCCTCGATCTTGTCGCCCATGGTACGGATGTGCTGCGCCTTGGGGCCGATGAAGCCGATCTGGTGATGGGCCAGCACCTCGGCGAAGCGGGCATTCTCCGACAGGAATCCGTAGCCCGGATGGACCGCATCCGCCCCGGTGATCTCGCAGGCCGCGATGATCGACGGGATATTGAGGTAGCTGTCGCGCGCGGCGGGCGGCCCGATGCAGACGCTCTCGTCGGCGAGCCGCACATGCATGGCGTCGGCATCGGCGGTCGAATGAACCGCCACGGTGGCGATCCCGAGCTCCTTCGCCGCCCGCAGGATGCGCAGGGCGATCTCGCCGCGGTTTGCGATCAGGATCTTGTCGAACATCGGACCCGTTAGGGCATCCTGGCGGTCTCGGACCGCGCAGGAGGCTCTATCCTCTGGTTAAGCGGCGTCGTCCCGGCGCAGGGGCGTTCGATTCCTAGCTGATGACGAGCAGGGCCTCGCCGAACTCGACCGGCTGTCCGTCCTCGACGAAGATGGCGCTGACCGTGCCGGCGCGGGGCGCCACGATCTCGTTGAAGGTCTTCATCGCCTCGATGAGCAGGAGCTTGTCGCCGACCTCCACCTTCGCGCCGACATCCACGAAGGCCTTGGCGTCGGGCGAGGGGCGCAGATAAGCGGTCCCGACCATCGGGGAGGGCACGGTACCGGCCTGATTGCGGGCCGGCTCGGCCGGGGCCAGCGCGGACGGGGCTGCCTGGACCGGCGGCGGGGCCAGGGCGGCGACCGGCGCGGCTGCGACCTGGACGCCGACGGGCTCAAGCCGGCGCACGACGCGGATGCGCAGGTCGCCCTTCTCGACCTCGATCTCGGAGAGGCCGGTCTCGGTGACAAGGTTGGCGAGCTCGCGCACGAGCTCGGGATCAATGGCGTCGTTCTTTGACATCCGGCCTACTTCGTATCGCGGCGCGTCGGTCCGTCCATCGAGTCGGCGGTGGACCGCGGCCCTGCGGCTGGCGGCTCTTAGACGAAGGCGGTGCGGCGCGACAAGGCCGCACCCGCCTTTACTACCGGCCGCGGGAGAACCCGTCCCCTCAGCAGGACGCGTGGCCGCACTGGCGCACGTCGGCGATGGTCTTGCGCATCGGGTCGACGCCGACGGCACCTGGGATCACCTCGTCGCCGATGATGAAGGCCGGCGTGCCCGAGAGGCCGAGGCGGTCGCCCAGTCCGCGGTTCTCGCTGAGCGCCGCCTTCACCTCGGGGGAGGCCATGTCCTTCTGAAGCTTGGCGGTGTCGAGGCCCATATCCTTGGCGACCTGGATCGCCCGGGCACCGTTCACCCGGCCCTTGGTCTCGAGCAGCTTCTGGTGGAATTCAAAGAGCTTATCGCCCTTGAGCTGCTGGCGCACCGCCACGGCGACCTGGCTGGCCTCAAGCGACTCCGGGCCAAGCACCGGGAAGTCCTTGATGACGACCCGCAGCTTCGGATCGGCCTTGATCAGCGCCTGCACGTCGCCGAGCGCCTTGCGGCAATAGCCGCAATTGTAGTCGAAGAACTCGACCATCGTGACGTCGCCCGAGGGATTGCCGGCCACGACATCGTGCGGGCCGTTCAGGAGCGCGTCGCGGGATTCCTTGAGGGCGGCCGCCTGGGCGAGGCGCTGCGTCTCGGCCTGCTGCTTCTCGGCCTCGGCCAGCGCCTCCTGCAGCACCTCGGGGTGCTTGACGAGATAATCCTTGACGATCGCCTCGATCCCGGCGCGTTGCGCGTCCGTGAACGGCGAAGCGGGCGGCTGGGCGGTCTGGGCCAGCGCCGGAACAGCGGCGAGGCCGAGCGCCAGGGCCAGCGCGGGCAGGGGGCGGATGAACGGCATGGATCCTCGCTTGCGGGGCAAGCCGGCCCGCACTGGGCGCGAGCGGTAGGCACCGGGTTTGGCGTTTTCGCGGCATCAGGTCAATCACGCGCCCGCCCCGGCGAATGGATCCCGCCACCGGGAGTGATCACGCTCTCGCGGTTGAGCCCATATTCGGGGGCCAGTACTCTCTCCGGCCCGACCGGATGCGGCCGCGCGGCTGCATTCGGCACAGAGAAGACCTGATGATCACGATCTCCAGACGCGCCGCCGCGGTCCAACCCTTCCTCGCCATGGACGTGATGGCTGCGGCCGCCGCCAAGGCGCGGGCCGGCACCGACGTGGTGCGGATGGAAGTCGGCCAGCCCTCGGCCCCGGCGCCCCGCGCGGTGATCGCGGCCGCACAAGGAGCGCTCGCGACCGGGCGCGTCCCCTACACGGAGGCCCTCGGCCTTCCAGCCCTGCGCGCGCGGATCGCCCGGGACTACGCCGAGCGGCACGGCGTTTCGGTGTCGCCCGAGCGGGTGGTGATCACCACCGGCTCCTCCGCGGGATTCGTGCTGGCCTTCATGAGTCTGTTTGATGCCGGAGCCCGTGTCGCGGTGCCGCAGCCCGGTTACCCAGCCTATCGCAGCATCCTGACCGCCCTCGACCTCGTACCGGTTCCGATGGTCCTGCGCGCGGAGGATCGCTTCGCCCCGACCGCCGCGCTTCTACGCGAGACGCATGCCCGGTCGCCGGTGTCCGGCGCGCTGGTCATGAGTCCGGCCAACCCATCCGGCACGGTGATCACCGAGGCGGCTCTGCGCGACCTCTGCACGGCAGCCCACAGCCTCGGCCTGCCGCTGATTTCGGACGAGATCTATCACGGCCTCAGCTACGGACAGCCGACCGTGACGGCCCTGCGCTTCGATCCCGACGCCGTCGTGATCAACTCATTCTCGAAGTATCATTGCATGACCGGCTGGCGCGTCGGCTGGATGGTGGTTCCGGAGACGCTGATCCGCCCGATCGAGCGTCTGGCGCAGAATCTCTACATCTCGGCGCCCTATCTGTCGCAGGTCGGGGCGCTCGCGGCCTTCGAGGCGACGGAGGAACTCGATGCCGTGCGCGACGGCTACGCGCGCAACCGCGCCATCCTGCTCGACGCGTTGCCGGATCTCGGCCTCGGGCGCGTGCATCCGGCAGACGGCGCGTTCTATCTGTATGCGGATGTGGCGAACCTCACCAACGACGCCGCGGATTTCTGTCGGCGGATGCTCCACGAGGCGCATGTCGCGGCGACGCCGGGCCTGGATTTCGATCCCGACCTCGGCAGCCACCATGTCCGGTTCTCGTTCGCCGGATCGGAGGCCGAGTGCCGCGAGGCGGTGGCCCGGCTGCGGCGCTGGCTCGGCTGACGGCGGTCGTCTTTGCGCGCGCAACGAAGCCACCCAATCAGCGAAACGACGGCCAAGGTCGCTTTGGCTTGGGTCACTTCGCTAGGCTCGTGATGACAGGATGGGCTGCCCCGCCCCGGAGCCTTGCTCAGAGATCCGATCAGGCCGCTTCCGCTGACACCAGGCTCCGCACCGCTGCGAAAAGCTCCGAAAAATGCGCGATCACCCGGTCGGGCCCGAGTTCGGTCACCGGCCGGTCGGTGTAGCCGAAGGTTACGGCGACCACCGGGATGCCGGCCGCCTTGGCGGTGTCGATGTCGGTGCGAGAATCGCCCACCATCACGGCCCGGGCCGGATCGCCGCCGGCGCGCTCGATCGTGCCGGTCAGGTGGCGGGGATCGGGCTTGAAACACGGGAAGGTATCGCGGCCGCAGATGGCCGCGAAGCGATGGTCGATCCCGAGGAGGCGCAGCAGCTCGACCGACTGGCCCTCGTACTTGTTGGTGCAGACCGCGAGCCGGAAGCCCTCCGCCTCCAGCGCGTCGAGCGACTCGACCACGCCGGGATAGAGGTGCGACGTGTCGTCAAGATGCTCGCCGTAATGGGCGATGAAGGCCTCGAACAAACGGTCGTGATCCTCCGGCGAGAGCGCGCGCCCCTCCGCTTCAAAGCCCCGCCGGATCAGCGCCTTGGCGCCAGCGCCGATCAATCCCCGGGCCTGCGACAGCGGCAGCTCGGGGAGGCCCTCGCGGGTCATCAGCACGTTGAGCGTACCGATCAGATCCCCCGCGGTCTCCGCCAGGGTGCCGTCCAGATCGAAGACGGCGATGGGCGGGCGGGTCGTCGAGGCGGCGGGCATCGTCTGGGGGTCTCCTGCTGGTCCGGGCTTCGCTACCGGCGGGATCTGCGGCCGGCAAGCCGGCCGGGTACGCCGCGCGTCGCGCAGACGTTCCGTCGCAGCGCCCCAGACTCGCCCGAAAGCCCGGCGAAAGGCTTCAGTCCACCGCCCTGGAACCCGTGATGAAACCGACCCTGCCTGTCCTTGCCGCCTGCGCGGCCCTTCACGTCCTGCCGGCCGCCGCGAGCTCCTACGAGTTCGTGCCCGCACCGCAGACCGACCTGAACCGCATGTACCGGGTCGACACAGTGACCGGCGAAGTGACGTCCTGCCAGTATGGGCTGCAGGAATCGGCCGGCGGGATCGGCCAGACGGTCTGCTTCGGCGCCGGGGAGGGGGCCGGTCCCCAGACGCCGTCGCAATACGGTTTGGTGGCAAGCCGCCATACCCGTGAGGCCGGCGTCTTCCGGGTGAACTATCGGACCGGCGAGATGAGCATCTGCTTCGTGCTGGTGAAGAAGGAGCAGGTCGTCTGCACGCAGCAGGGCAAGCCGGGCGCCGAGGGCACTTCCGATGCACCCCTGACCGGTCCTGCCCCCGGCCGAGCCGGGGCCAGCGCGACACCCGCGCAAGGCAGCCGCTTTTGACGCAGGGTTGCCGGCGCAGGCGTTCCGGTCGGCCCGGTCCCGTGCTAGGGGCCGCGCGATCATCGCGGAAAGACCGACTCCCCATGACACGCGCGCCCTCGCACCACCTCGTCGACCGGGCATGCTCCCGGTGAGCGGGCCGGACCTGCGCCGGGCCGCGGCGGCGTGCGCCCTCGACCTCGTCGAGCCCGGTATGCGGCTCGGCCTCGGCACCGGCTCCACGGCCGCCGCCTTCGTGGCGCTGCTCGGCGAACGGGTCGGCGCCGGCCTCGACATCATCGGCGTGCCGACCTCCGAGGCGACGCGCGTGCAGGCCGAGGGCCTCGGCATCCGCCTCGCGACCCTCGACGAGCAACCCGAACTGGACCTGACCATCGACGGTGCCGACGAGGTCGATTCCGCTCTGCGCCTGATCAAGGGCGGGGGCGCCGCGCTCCTGCGGGAGAAGATCGTCGCCTGCGCGAGCCACCGCATGGTGGTGATCGCCGACGCAGCCAAGCGCGTGGACCGGCTCGGCGCCTTCCCGCTGCCGATCGAGGTCAATCCCTTCGGTCTCACCGCCACCCACCGGGCCGTCGAGGCGGCCGTGGCACGCGCCGGCTGCGCGGGTGCCGTCCGGCTGCGCCGCACGTCCGACGGCGCGCCTCTGATCACCGATGGCGGTCACCACATCCTCGATGCCCATCTCGGCGCGATCCCAGATCCGGAGGCGCTGGGCGCCGCGCTCTGGGCTGTGCCAGGGGTGGTCGAACACGGCCTGTTCCTCGGCATCGCCAACGCCGCGATCCTGGCCTCCGCCCGGGACGGGCAGGCCGACATCACCGTCCTCGGCAGCCTCGCCTGAGGCGCCGTCCTCCACGCAAGCCATCCTCGCAGGATCAGTCCAGCATGTCCCGACGCACCACTGCCGCGCTCGGCTTCGCGCTCTGCCTCGCGCTCCCGAACGCGGCCTTCGCGCAGGCTCGCAAGCCCGCGCCGGCCACCACGCCGGCGGCCAACACCCCGGCCGCCAACGCACCGGCGGCCGCCACCTTCACGCCGAGCCACCTCGCGCTCGCCCGGGAGGTGATGCTCTCATCCGGCATAGCCCGCTCGTTCGATTCGGTGCTGCCCGCCTTCGCCGACCAGATCCGCAAGCAGGCGGTCACCCGCCCGGAGCTCGCCAAGGATCTCGACGAGGTGCTGGCCTCGCTGCAGCCCGAGATGGAGCTGCAGAAGCAACGCATGATCGACATCGCGGCGCGCACCTACGCGGCGAAGTTTTCCGAAGCCGAGCTGAAGGAGATCGCGACCTTCTTCCGCTCCCCGGCCGGCAAGCACTACGTGGAGGCGCAGCCGCAGCTCCTCGACGAGATGGTGCAGGAGATGCAGGACTGGACTCAGGACGTGTCGGAATACGTCATGGTCCGCGTGCGCGCCGAGATGGGCAAGCGCGGGCACCAGATGCAGTGACGGCGGCGTCTTGAGCGCCGCATCGTGATTGCGGCCGGTCGCCTCTACGCGGCGGGCGGCGCTCTCCTCGCCCTCTTGCCGCTCGCGATGGTGCTGGCCAACCGGTCGAGCCCGGTCGTGGTCGGGCTGGCCGCGATCGTCTTCCTGGCCGGGCGCCTGATCGAGGATCGCGCCGGGGCGTTACGCCGAATCCTGACACCGATGGCGAGCCCGCTCGCCGCAGCGGCGCTCGCCTTCCTGGCCTGGAGCCTCGTCTCGATCGCGTGGAGCCCGTTCCCCGCCGCGTCCCTTCGGGTGGCGAGCGAGTTCCTGCCGACGCTGGTGGCTGCCTACCTCCTGGCCAGTCTCGCGCCCGGCCGGATCCCGCCTTTTGCCGCGCGACTCGGCGCCGTGGCGATGATCCTCGCCGGTCTCCTGATCGCGGTGGACCTCGCCGCCGATCTCGCCCTGGAACGGGCCCTGGGGCACCGCACCGCCGCCTTCGTGCACAACCGTCCGGCGCTGACCCTCGATCTTCTGGCCGGCCCGCTGGCGCTGCTCCTGTGGCGCGGGCGCAGCCGGAGCCTCGCCGGGGCGGCGCTGGTTTTCGGGGCACTCGGCGTGATGCGTTCGATCAGCGGCGCCGCCCAGCTCGGGCTGCTGGCCGGCAGTGCGATGTTCACGGCCGCCCGGCTGCTGCCGTGGCGCGTCGGGATCGGCCTCGCCGGTCTCGGCCTGGGCCTCGCCGTGGCGCTCGCGCCGGTGGAGGGCGACCTGCTCGCCCGCGCCATGCCCGAGGCCGCCCATGAGCGTCTTGTGCAATCCTCGTCCCGGGCGCGGGTTGCCATCGCGCGCAGCTTCGGGGCTGCGATAGCCGCAGACCCCTGGCGCGGGGCGGGCTTCGGCACGAGCGCGCGCTTCGCCGAGACGCCGGTGGCGCAAACGGTGCCTGCGGACATGCGGGTGCTGCTCGGGGTCGGCCACCCGCATAACAGCTTCCTCCAGGTCTGGGCCGAGCTGGGCCTGCCCGGCGCGGTCCTGGCCGCTCTGGTCATGATGCTGATGCTCGCCCGCATCGCCCGGCTGGATCGGCCGGCCCGCGCGACGGCGCTCGGCCTCGTCGCCTGCGCGGCGGCAATTGCCTTCGTCGAGCATAACGGCTGGGCTGCGTGGTGGACGGCGGGCCTCGGCGCTGCCATCTCGTGGCTGCGCGCGGCGTCCCAGCCCGGCGCCAAGTCGATTTCCGAGATGGACGGCCCCGCATGAGCGCTTTCGACGTCGACCTCTTCGTCATCGGCGGCGGTTCGGGGGGCGTGCGCGCGGCGCGGATCGCGGCGGGCTACGGCGCCCGGGTGATGCTGGCCGAGGAATACCGGGTCGGCGGCACCTGCGTGATCCGGGGCTGCGTCCCGAAGAAGTTGATGGTCTATGCCGGCCGCTTCGCCGACGAGTTCGAGGACGCCGCCGGCTTTGGCTGGACGGTGGAGAAGCCGCGCTTCGACTGGTCGGTCCTCAAGCGGCGCCGCGACGCCGAGGTCACCCGGTTGGAAGGTATCTATGACGCCAACCTGATCCGAGCGGGGGTTGAGATCGCGCCCGAGCGCGCCGTGATCGAGGATCCGCACACGGTGCGCCTGCTGAAAACCGGCCGTACCATCCGGGCGGAGCGGATCCTGGTCGCGGTCGGGGCCCATCCGGTGAAGGAGCCGGCGGTGCCCGGCATCGAGCTGGCGATCACCTCGAACGAAGTGTTCGAGCTGGAGAGCCTGCCGGAGCGGATCCTGGTGATCGGCGGCGGCTACATTGCGGTGGAATTCGCGGGCGTCTTCGCGGCTTTGGGCAGCGCCACGACCCTGTTGCACCGGGGAGACAAGCTCTTGCGCGGCTTCGACGACGAGGTCCGCGACGCCCTCGCGGAGGCCTACGGCCACAGGATGGACCTTCGGCTCGGCCGCACCCTTACCGCCGTCGAGCGGCGGGACGGCGCCCTCTGTGCCCGGCTCGACGACGGGAGCGAGATCCGGGCCGATCAGGTGCTGGTCGCCACGGGCCGCCGGCCGAACGTCGATGGTCTCGGCCTCGACCGCGTCGGCATCGCGCTCGACCCGGCCGGAGCGATCCCGGTGGACGCCTACTCGCAGACGAACGTGCCCTCGATCTACGCGGTCGGCGACGTGACCAACCGCGCCAACCTGACGCCGGTGGCGATCCGCGAGGGCCACGCCTTCGCCGATACGGTCTACGGTGGCAAGCCGACCTGCGTCGATCACCGCCTGATCCCCACCGCGGTGTTCTCGACCCCGGAGATCGGCGTGGTCGGCCACAGCGAGGCGGTTGCGCGCGAGATCTACGGGAAGATCGACGTCTACAAGGCGCGCTTCCGGCCCATGAAGGCGACGCTTTCGGGCCGAGAGGAGCGGATCCTCATGAAGGTGATCGTCGATTGCGCCACCGATCGCGTGGTCGGCGTCCACATCTTCGGCCACGATGCCGGCGAAGTCATCCAAGCGGTGGGCATCGCGGTGACGATGGGTGCCACCAAAGCCGATTTCGACCGGACCATCGCGGTCCACCCGACGGCCGCCGAGGAACTGGTGACCATGCGCGTGCCTGAGGTCACGAAGCATCCGGTTGGCGTCGGCTGACGGCTCCGAATCCCCCGGGGCCTCGACGCGGTGCCCGACCGAGCCATATCAGGGGCATGGGCAAGCAGGGCGCAGGCAAGGGACGAGGCGGCGACGACGCGCATGCGCGCCGGCAGGCCATCATCGACGGCCTGTTGGCGGATGCCCTCCGACCCGTCTTCCACCGCCCGCCGAGCCAGGACGCGCTCTCCCCGGATATCCGCTACGCCATCGATCAGCTGCTTGCGAAGGCCGAGGCACAGCGTAGTCGCTGCCTGACCTATGACGATCTGGAGGAGGCCCTGCCGCCCCGGGACGTCTCCGCGGAGGATCTGGAGGCGATCTTCTGGATCCTGGCCGAGCACGGGATCGAGGTCGAGGACGGCGAGGCCTGAAACCGGGACGCGCCTGCCCCTCGGATTCCGGCACTCGTCAGCGTGCGGGAACCTCTCTATAAGCCGCGCTTCGCGCGTGAAGCGCGGTCGCACGAAGAGGTGCGCGGAGAGAGGCCATGGGCGAGCGTTGGACACCGAAGAGCTGGAGACATCTGCCGATCGAGCAGGTGCCCGCCTATCCGGACGTAGCCGCCCTGGGTGCCGTCGAATCGCAGATCGCGAGCTTTCCGCCGCTGGTCTTTGCCGGTGAGGCCCGCAAGCTGAAGGCGGCGCTCGGACGCGTCGCCGCGGGCGAGGCGTTCCTCCTCCAGGGCGGCGACTGTGCCGAGAGCTTCGACGAGCACTCCGCCGACAACATCCGCGATTTCTTCCGGGTGTTCCTGCAGATGGCGATGGTGCTGACCTTCGCGGGCGGCTCGCCCGTGGTGAAGGTCGGGCGCATCGCCGGGCAGTTCGCCAAGCCGCGCTCCTCGCCGACCGAGACGCTGGAGGGCGTCAGCCTGCCGAGCTACCGGGGCGACATCGTCAACGGCATCGGCTTCTCGGAGGAGGCACGGGTCCCGGATCCGCGGCGCCAACTTGAGGCCTACCGGCAATCGGCCGCGACACTGAACCTGCTGCGCGCCTTCGCCACCGGCGGCTACGCGAATCTCGAAAACGCGCACCGTTGGATGCTCGGCTTCGTGAAGGACTCGCCGCAATCCTCGCGCTATCAGGATGTCGCGAGCCGCATGACCGACGCGCTCGACTTCATGCGGGCGATCGGCATCAATCCGGAGACCCATCCGGAGGTGCGGACCACCGATTTCTTCACGAGCCACGAGGCCCTGCTTCTCGGCTACGAGGAGGCGCTGACCCGCGTCGATTCCACGACGGGTGACTGGTACGCGACCTCCGGTCACATGCTGTGGATCGGTGACCGCACCCGCCAGCCGGACCACGCCCACGTGGAATACGCCCGCGGCATCAAGAACCCGATCGGGTTGAAGTGCGGGCCCTCCCTGAAGGCCGACGGCCTGCTCCGGCTGATCGACCTTCTCAACCCGGAGAACGAGCCGGGTCGTCTCAGCCTCATCTGCCGCTTCGGCGCAGAGAAGGTCGGCGATCACCTGCCGGCCCTGATCCGGGCGGTCGAGCGGGAGGGGCGCAAGGTCGTGTGGATCTGCGATCCGATGCACGGCAACACGATCCCGGCGGGTCGCTACAAGACTCGGCCGTTCGAGCGGGTGATGCAGGAGATCGAAAGCTTCTTCGGCGTGCACCGGGGGGAGGGCACCTTCGCGGGCGGCATCCACCTGGAGATGACCGGCAAGGACGTCACCGAATGTACCGGCGGCGCCCGGGCACTGACGGCCGACGATTTGCAGGACCGTTACCACACCTACTGCGACCCGCGGCTCAATGCGGAGCAGGCGCTGGAAGTGGCGTTCCGCACGGCCGAGCTGGTGAAGGCCGAGCGCAGCCACGTCGAGCGCCCGCGCCTCGACGCGGCGGAGTAGGGTAGGGGATAACGCCTTCCGCCCGCGCTGCGGAGCAGCGGTGTTCACACTGGGCGGGCCGTAGGGTTCTCACTCCCCCTTGCGGCACCGGGCTGTACAGGTTTGTGACACCCGGCTCATCAGGGAGCGCGACAGGTGCTCTCTCCCCTTCGGGAGAGGGTTGGGGTGTGATAGGAACTCCTAAGAACTCTCAGGATCGGCCACGTGATCGATGCGCTGAGCCTGCGCGCTTCATTCCGAACGTTCTCGCCCCGCACCCGGCTTTCTGCCAAAGCAGACCTCTCCCCCCTCGGGAGAGGGGGCCCACGCTCTTCTTGGCGGGCGGGCCCCGCTGAGCGAGCGTTGTTCCACTTACGCGATTGCCCGACTGGCTCCGTTCCAGCGGTGGATCACGGCGGCGACGTCCGAGACGGGCACGGGCCGGCTGAATAGGAACCCCTGAACCTCATCGCAGCCCTCGGCCCGGAGCTGGGCGAGCTGCGCCTCTGTCTCCACACCCTCGGCGGTGGTGGTCATGCCGAGACTGGCACCCAGGCCGATGACCGCCCGCACGATGAAGTCGGTCCCGTCCTTGATGCAGAGGTCGCGGACGAAGGACTGGTCGATCTTGATCTTGTCGAAGGGGAAGCTGCGCAGGTAGCTGAGCGACGAGTAGCCCGTGCCGAAATCGTCCATGGCGACGCGCACGCCGAGCGCCTTCAGGCTGTGCAGGATCGCCGTGGTAGCCCCGGGATTGGCGACGAGCACCGATTCGGTGATCTCGAGCTCGAGCCGACGGCCCGGCAGTCCGGTCCGGCGCAGCGCCTCCCGTACGACGTTGATGAGGCTCGCCGAGGTAAACTGAACCGCCGAGACGTTGACAGCGACCTTGAGCCCGTCGGGCCAGCGTGCGGCTTCCTCGCAGGCGCGGCGGAGAACCCACTCGCCCAGCGGCACGATCAGGCCGAGCTCCTCGGCGATCGGGATGAACTCGGCCGGCGAAATGAAGCCGCGAATCGGGTGGTTCCAGCGCAGAAGTGCCTCGAAGCCGCAAATCCGATCGGCGTCGAGACTGTAGATCGGCTGATAGTAGACCTCGAACGACTCCCGCGCGAGGGCGTCGCGCAGGTCGCGCTCCAGAACCCGGCGGGCCTGCAGGCGCGCATCCATCTCGGGCTCGAAGAACCGGAACGAGCCCCGGGCCTCGGACTTGCCGCGGTCGAGGGCGACCTCGGCATTCTTGAGGAGCTTGTCGCAGCTCGTCCCGTCGCTCGGCGCAAGGGTGATGCCGATGGTCAGCCCGACGCTAATCTCATGGTTGCTCAGGCTGTAGGGCGCACTCACCACCTCGATGATGCGCCGGGCGAGAACGGCGGCATCCTCGGGCCGATCGATGCCGCGCTGAATGACGATGAACTCATCGGCGCCGAGCCGCGCGACACAGTCGATCTCGCGCACGCAGGCGGTCAGCCGGTTCGCCACCGCGGCGAGCAACTCGTCGCCGACGCCGTGCCCCAGCGTTTCGTTCACCGGCCGGAAATCGTCGAGATCGATGGCAAAGACCGCAAAGCCCTGATCGCGCCCCGCCTGCGCCACCGCCAGCTCGATCTGCTGCCCGAGGGCGATGCGGTTCGGCAGCCCCGTGAGCATGTCATGGTGCGCCAGGAAGGCGATTCGCGCCTCGGCGCGGCGCCGGTCGGTGACATCCTCGTAGGTGGCGACGAACCCACCATCGGCGGTCTTGCGCCGCTCGATCGCCACGATGCGCCCGTTGCACAGGTCCTGGAAATGCGTGTGCCAGGCCCCGCCGTGGAACGCCTCACGCTGCTCACGCAGGAGAGTCTCGATATCGCAGCCCGGATGGTTGCCCGCCAGAAGGCTCGCCGTCATCACCTGCACGGCGGTCATCCCCGGGACCACCGCGTTGGCGGACAGGCCGTAGATCTCGCTGTAGCGCCGGTTGACGACCATCAGCCGGTCCTGGGCATCGTAGAGGCACAGGCCCTGGGACATGTTGTCGAGGGCGGCGTCGAGGCGGAGGTTCGTCGCCGTCAGCCGGTCCTCCTGCTCTTTCAGCAGGCTGATGTCGCTGCACACCGCGATGAAGCCGCCCTGCTGGGTGGCGCTCCGGCTGACCCGGAGCCAGCGCCCGTCCGCCAGCCGGATGTCGCCGTCGCGGGCGAGCGCCCGGAAGCAATCCCCGAGGACATTCGGCCCGCCGGCCTCGACGCCGTCCGCGTTGCTCCAGAGGGAGACCCCCGCCTCGATCGCGGCGCCGAGCCCCGCGAAGAAGCGCTGGGCCTGGGCGTTGGCGAGGGCGATCCGCCCCGCAGCATCGACGACGACCACGCCCTCCCGGGAGGTCTGAAGCGCGTCGGTGACCAGCGCCTCGGCCCGGCGGCGCTGGCTGACCTCACGCGCCATCATCGCCTGAATGTTGTCGCGCATGACCGCCATGGAGCGAAGCAGGCTGCCGAGTTCGTCTCGGCCCCCGGCGGGGATGCGGTCCTCGAGACGGCCGCTGGCGATTCGCTCGGCGGCCCGCGAGGCCGCAGCCAGAGGCCCGGTGATGCGGCGATTGAGTAGCCAGGCGACGAGGGCACAGGCAACGACGGCGAACAACGCCGCGACGGCGTTGACGCGCATCTCCCGGGCGACGAGCGTGCGGGCCGCCTGGCGGAAGGTGAAACCGTCACCCGCGGTATAGTTCACCAGCAGGTCGATCTGGCTGTCGACCACGCTGGCCTGCTGATCCAGGGCATCCCAGCGCTCCGGCTTGGCGGTGGCGGGGTCGAGGGCGCGCCGCATCTCCTCCCAGGCACTCACCGCCGCCTGGACCGCACCGGCGGTCCGCACCGCCCGGTCGGATTGCGAGCGCTCCACCGCGATCGTCAGATCCTCGGCGAGCGTCGTCGAGAGGTCGGCGATCTCGGCATTGAGCTTGGCAGTCTCGGCATCGTTGCGCAAATGCATCCGCCGGGCGAAGGCCGTGCGCATCTTCGCGAAGTCAGCCGCGGTCGCCCGAGCGTAGTTGATGGACATCAACGACTCGTCATACGTCCGATTGACCAGCGTGCCGATATGCGAGATCGCGACGACCGCGTAGAGTCCGAGCGCGCCCGACAGCAGGCTCATGCTCAGGAACGCGACGAAGATCCGCCCCCGTATTGTGGTGAAAGACGACAGGATCCCGCGCGCGCCACCCGTCAGCGTTGCTGCGCGCCTATCCTCCGTCGCCGTCTCGGGGTCTTGCATCGCACCGGCCGCCGCGCCACACGTCGGGTTATTTCTAGTTGCGACATGTTAAGAGGCGCTTAGCTCGCAATCCCAGCAATTCGATTTAACAACCGAGTCGAAAACAAATCGCTTTCCGAACGTTCGCCAGATCCACGAGGCTGGTCGGGTATCGCACAATGATTTTTCAATGAAGTTGGAGCAAAACTGAACGTCGAGAACCGAGGTATGACATGGCCGCCTTGCAGTCCCGGATCGCCGCAGGCGTCGACTGGCGCATATCGCTGCCCGTGGTTCTGGCGCTCGCCCTCGGTGCAACCTGCGGCTTGCTGATCACCGAGCAGCTTCAGGCCTCCGGCATCATGGTCTCGCAAAAGGGCCGGATGTTTCACCCCGACAACCTCATGGTCGGCCGCGGGGAGGTGGTCACCTTCGTCAATGACGACAGCGACCTCCTGCATCACGTCTTCGTCGAGTCGGACACCTTCAACTTCGATTCCGGCGATCAGGAGCCGGGCAGCCGCACGCCGATCACCTTCACCGAACGGGGCACCTTCCAGGTGCTTTGCGGCATCCATCCGAAGATGAAGCTCGCTGTCCGTGTGAACTGACGCCGGTGGGCTCGCTCAGCGCTGGGCCGAGCGCATCGGTGACGGCACAGGCGCCGTCGGTAAGCGCTCGATCGCCTGGCCGTCGCGAAGATCGGGCGGCGGGCTGTAGATGATGCGGCTGTCAGCCGACAGGCCCGATTCCAGTTCGAGCGTGCGGCCCAGGTCGCGCCGGACCCTGACGGTCCGCCACGTTACCCGATCATCATCGCCGACCTGCGCGACCTGCAGACCCTTGCTGTTGAAGACCGTTACCTCGGCGGGCACTGAGACCGCGGGTTCCGTACGCGGGATCTTCAGCGTCACATAGGCGTAGAGCCCAGCCCGCAGCAGCCGATCCGGGTTTGGAACGTCAACCTGGGTCGTCAGGGTTCGAGAGGCCGAATTGAGCGCAACCGAGCTGCGTTCCACGAAGCCGTCGAAGGCGCGGTTCGGGATCTGCGGGACTGTGATCACCGCCTTGACGCCCGGCTTGACGCCGACCGAGTCGTTCTGCGGCACGTTCACGGTGATGCGCAGCGTGCTGTCCTCGTCGATGCTCAGGAGCGGCGTGCCGCCATTGTCGGCCCGGACCAGGTCGCCGACATCGACGTTGCGGACCGTGACGACGCCGTCGAAGGGCGCCACGACCCGCTCGAACGCCGTGAGCGCCTTCAAGCGATCGACCACGGCCTCCTGCGATTTGATGTTGGCAGTCGCCACCTTCACGCCGGCCTCCGCGGCCGCCAGGGTCGCGGCCTGGGACAGGACGCCGGCCTGCGACGTATCGGCGTTCTGTCGGGAGGCCCAGCCCTGCACGGCGAGCGTGGTGGTCCGGTTGTTGGTGAGGTTGGCGAGGTTCACGTTGGCGCGAGCCTGCTCGACCTGCGCCTGCGCCTGGAGGAGCTGCGCCTTCAGCTGACCGACCTGCGCCTCCGCCTGGGCGAGCTGCTGGTCGAGATCCGGGGCCGCAATGCGCAGGAGCAGATCCCCGGCCCGGACGCGGGCGCCGATATCGACACGGCGCTCGGCAATGTATCCGGTGGCCCGGGCCGCGATCGCCGCGGTGGTGAACGCCAGCATCTCCCCTGGCAGGACGAGATCGAGCGGTCCTTCCGCCTTCTCGGCCGTGACCGTGCGCACCTGCGGGACGAGGGTCTTGATCCGCTCCAACGTCGCGGTCGCCTCAACATCCCGCTGCCAGTGGCCGTAGGCGCCCCAGGCCACGAGTCCGATGCCGACGAGGCCGACAAGGAGGAACGGGGCCTTGCCGGGGGGCGGGGGCACGTCCCGCTCTGCGTCGTCCGCCCTCATCGATCGGCTCTCCGCCACGGCGCCCTTCGACGCCCTCGCGACGGTAGCGGCCAAAGCGCATCGCGGCCAGAGCGGGCTTTGGCCGCAGCCGCGGCTACGTCCGTGTCGGCCCCGCCAGACGCTCGCGTCGGCTGAGGCGCTTGTGCAGATGGACCATCAGGGCGATCCCGAAGAGCGGCGTCAGCAGGTTGAGGATCGGCACCACCATCATCGCCGAGAGCAGGCAGCCGGCGCCGAGGGTCCGGACCGGAAAAGTCCGGCGCATGACGGCGGCCTCGGGCAGGGGCCTGAACCGGGCCGCCGCCATCTCGAAATATTCGCGGGCCAGCAGATAGGCGTTGGCAGCGAAGAAGGCCGCGATCCCGATCACCGGCACGAAGAAGATCACCAAAGCCGCGAGATTGACCAGCAGAGTGACCCCGGCGAAGCGGATCGCGTAGAGCATCGCGGTTCCGAAGGGCATGGCTTGGCCCGGCGGATCCCCGGGGAAATCCGTGCGCTCGACGATCGCCGCCGCGTCGTCGAGGAAGAAACCGGCCACCAGGATCGAGATCGCCGGCATCAGATAGGCCAACGCCACGAACAGGCCGAAGCCCGCGAGATAGTAGGCGAGGCTGTCGAGGATCGGGTACTGGGACGAGATGTGGTGGCTTGCCTGAAAGGCCTGGACCAGCCGGGTCAGTCCGAGCCAGACGAGGACCAGGAGCCCGAGCGTCAGGCCCAGCGATTTCCACAGGATCGCCCGCAGGGGGGGCGAGAAAGTCTGGCGCAAAGCCGCCGCGGCGGACTCGACGAGCATCGGGTGACGGTTCCGGTCGCCGCCCGTCGCGGCGCGGCGGCGTTGTGGAGCGGTGCGGCCGGCGGCGCAAGGCTGCCGGTGCCGCAGCACGGGTCAAGGGACGGGGAACGCACGTGCACGACGCAAGATCACGGGTCGCGAAACCGGGAGGCTCGATCCCGCGGGCCGCCAACCTGCACCGCGCCGAGCCACCGCGGCAGCCCGCCTACAGGCCGCGACTGGCGCCGCCGCCCGGCGACCCGGAGGTCCTGGTGATCGGGGCCGGGGCGGCCGGTATCGGCGCGGCGCGAACGCTGGTGGCACGGGGCGTGTCCGTCGCGGTGCTGGAGGCCCGCGACCGGGTGGGCGGTCGCGCCCTGACAGTGGCACTCCGCGGCCACGCCCTGGATCTCGGCGCCCACTGGCTCCATGCCGGGCCGATCAATCCCCTGGTGGCTCTCGGCCGCGCCCGGGGCGAGCGCCTGCGAAAGGCACCGCAGGACAGCCATGTCTGGGTCGGGCGGAGGCCCGGCCGCGGTGACGAGGTCCGCGCCAACGCCAGGGCCTTCGCCCGCGCCGATCAGGCGATGACGCGCGGCGCCGCGCGACCGGGAGCCGACAGCCCGGCCGCGCAGGCATTGCCCCCGGGGCTCGGACCCTGGGGGGCCCGCGTGGCGCAGGTCCACGGTCTCGTCTCCGGCCGACCCCTCGACGAAATCTCGCTCCACGACTTCCCGAGCATGGAGTACAGCGACAACTTCTTCCTCGCCGATGGCTACGGCAGCTATCTGGCGCGCCTCGCCGATGGCTTGCCGGTGGCGCTGGAGACCGCGGTGACGCAGATCGACTGGTCGGGGGGCTGCGTCCGCGTCACGACCGGAGCCGGCACGGCGTACCGGGCCCGGGCCGTGATCGTGACCCTGCCCATGATGGTGCTGCGCGACGGGCCGGCCTTCTCGCCGCCGCTGCCGAACGCCGTCCGCGCCGCCATCGACGGCTTCACCACCGGCATCTACGAGCACGCGGTGCTACACTGGCCGTCGAGCCCGTTCCGCGGCCGTGACCGTCTGGCGGCGGTCCACGGCGGGCGCCGTGCGCCGCCGGGTCTGCTCACCCGGATCGATGGCACGCCGTTCCATTACTATGAACTCGACCTGCACGAGGCCGCGGCGATCGACGCCGCCGGAACCGGCGCGGACGGCGTGCGCCGGCATGTCCGGGCGGTGCTGGCCGACCTGTTCGGGCCTGCGCGGCTGCGCGACCTGACCATCCCGGCCGTGAGCGCGTGGCGCCACGACCCGTGGTCGCGGGGGTCGTGGGCCGTCGTCCCGCCGGGCCATGCGGGTGCGCGGCTGCACCTGCGTGAACCCGTGGGCGATGCGGTTTGGTTCGCCGGGGAGGCGCTCTCCCGGGAGCAATGGGGCACTGTGGGGGGCGCCTACGCCGAGGGCACCCGCGCCGCCGAAGCCGTGGCGGAGCGTATCCGCCCGGGCACAGCCTGAGCCGCGCGCAGCGGGCAACCGCCCGGGCGTCTTGCCGGGGCTCGGCGGGATGGGCATCCCCCTCGTATCAAAAGGGGGACACCATGAACTGGATCGAGGCGATCGGCTACCTCGGCACGGCCCTGACGATCTCGGCCACCGCCATGAGCACGATGATCCCGTTGCGGATCATCTCCCTGTGCGCGAGCTGCGCGGTGATCGTCTATGGGAGCTTGATCGGCAGCATACCGGTGGTTCTGACCGAGTTGATCCAGATGCCGTTCAACGCCTACCGGCTCTGGCAGATGCTGCGCCTCGTCCGCGACGTCGAGACGGCCGCGGGGGGCGACCTGTCGCTGGAATGGCTGCGCCCCTTCGGCTCACGACGTCCGTTCGGCACCGGCGAAGTTGTGTTCCGCAAGGGCGATACCGCCGACGAGATGTATTACATCGAGAGTGGCGCGTTCCGGATTCCCGAAGTGGGTATCGAGGTCCGCAAAGGCGGGATTGTCGGCGAGCTTGGACTCCTCTCTCCCGGCAACGCCCGTACGGCCTCGCTGGTTTGCGTTGAAGCCGGGCACGCCCTGTGTGTGTCCTACTCGGACGTGAAGCAGCTCTACTACCAGAACCCGGAATTCGGTTTCTATTTCCTCCGGTTGACAAGCGAACGTCTGTTTCAGGGCGGGCAGGGTCTGGCTAAGCCGCAGGCCATGGCGGGCGATGCGCTCTGACGACAGCGTCGTCTCAAGGCGGCATCGCCATGCACTTCGAGATCAATCAGACACCAACCGAGACGGATCCCTTCGAGCCGCGATTTTGCTAAAATTTGAATTGGCAGATGGTATTTTATAGACATATCGGGCATTGTGCCGTAAATATTCAGACTATTCCACGATAGAGAATAATAAAGTTTGCTTAATCGGCATCGAACAGACCGCCAGACGACGGACCACGGTGCTTGCTGGATCCGGTTTTATCGAGCTACCAGCTGCGCGCGATCCGCGTGGTTGGGGGCTGGGATGGATTGGATTGAAGCAATCGGTTTTCTCGGAACGGGTCTGGTCATTGTTTCGACTGCAATGACAACGATGATACCGCTGCGAGTTATCGGTATCTGCGCAAGCTCTGTCCTTATCGTCTATGGAATATTGATCAACAGCTGGCCGGTGATCGTCACCGAGCTGTTCGAGCTGCCGCTCGCCCTGTACCGGCTGTGGCAGATGTTCCGTCTGGTGCGCGAAACGAAGATGGCAGCCGAGGGCGACCTCTCGTTCAAGTGGCTGCGCCCGTTCGGGGCGGAACGAGCCTTCGGGGCGGGTGAAACGGTGTTCCGCGCCGGCGATCCGGCTCAGGAAATGTACTACGTCGAGAGCGGCGTCTTCCGGGTGCCGGAGTTGGATATCGAGGTGCGGGCCGGCGGAATCGTCGGCGAACTGGGCCTGCTCTCACCCGGCAATGCGCGCACGGCGTCGCTGATCTGCACGGAGCCCGGCACGACCCTGTGCGTGACCTATTCCAACCTGAAGGAACTCTACTACCAGAATCCGGATTTCGGCTTCTACTTCCTGAAGCTGACAACGGAGCGGCTGTTCCAGAGCGTCGAGGCCTCCAAGCGATCGGCGGCCGCCATCACGCTCTGAGGCGGGGCGGCCGCATCCCGGCCGCCGCCCGTCACAGCATGCTGGGCAGGATCCGGTCCGGCGGCCGATGGCCGTCCATGAAGGTCTTGATGTTGATGATGACCTTCTCGCCCATGTCGATCCGGCTCTCGTAGGTCGCCGAACCCATATGAGGCAGCAGCACGACCTTGCCCTGCCGGGCGAGCTTCACAAGGCGCGGGCTGACGGCCGGCTCCTGCTCGAACACGTCGAGGCCGGCGGCCGAGATCTCGCCGCCTTCGATCAGGCGCGCCAGAGCGTTCTCGTCGATGACCTCGCCGCGGGCGGTGTTCACCACCACCGCCTCGGGCTTGAGCAGCTTGAGCCGCCGCGCCGAGAGCAGATGGTACGTCGCGGGCGTGTGCGGGCAGTTCACCGACACGATGTCGACCCGCGCGAGCATCTGGTCGAGGGATTCCCAATAGGTGGCGTCGAGCGCCCCCTCGATCGCGGCCGGCACCCGGCGGCGATTGTGGTAGTGGATCTGGAGTCCGAAGGACCGGGCGCGCTTGGCGAGCGCCTGCCCGATCCGGCCCATGCCGACGATGCCGAGCCGCTTGCCGGTGATGCGCCGCCCGAGCATCCAGGTCGGCGACCAGCCCGTCGTCCACTCGTCGTCCGGGATGATGCGCGCGCCCTCGGTGACCCGGCGGGCCACTGCGAGGATCAGCGCCATCGTCATGTCGGCGGTGTCCTCGGTCAGCACCCCCGGCGTGTTGGTGACCGTGATGCCGCGCTCCAGCGCCGCCGCGACGTCGATATGATCGACGCCGTTGCCGAAATTGGCGATGAGCCGCAGGTTCGGACCGGCCTGGGCGATCAGCCCGGCATCGATCTCGTCCGTCACCGTCGGGACCAGGACATCGGCCTCGCGCAGCGCGGCGGCCATTGCGTCCGCCGCCATCGGCGCATCGTCGGAACTCAGGCGGACGTCGAACAGCTCGCGCATCCGCGTCTCGACGGCGTCCGGCAGGCGCCGCGTCACGACCACCAGCGGCTTGCGCTTCGACACGTCTCTCTCCCCGTCAGCTCTGCGGACGTGGTCGCGGCGGGGCCGCCCCACGCAAGCGTCCGTTAACCGAATTCGGCCAGACAGGACCGGTCGCCCGGCGCCGGTTCCGGAGCCTGTCCCGACCCATCCGACTCTCTACCAGAGGTGGGCCGGAACACAATCGGATGCCGGCACGGCCCGCACGCCGGAGGGGCCTCGCGTTCGACAGGCCCATTCGCCACCATCGACGTCCGGACAGGGAGACGATCATGCGTGTGTTACGCCTCAGCTTCGCCGTCGCGGCGCTGCTGACGGGTGGCCTCGCCACCGGCGCGGGAGCCGCACCCGCCGCACCGATCGAGACCGGGATCGGGCCGGTGACCAAGCTGCCGCTCCCGCGCTACGCCAGCCTGAAGACCGACCGCGTCAACTTGCGCGAGGGGCCATCCAAGGATCATCGCACCCTCTGGGTGTTCCAGCGCGCCGGATTACCGGTGGAGATCGTCGGCGAATTCGAGACTTGGCGCCGGATCCGCGATTCCGAGGGGACCGAAGGCTGGGTCCTGCACTCGCTGCTCTCGGGACGGCGCACCGCGATCGTCAATGCCGGCCCCGACAAGGGCGTCGAGAAAGCGGCCGTGTCGCTGCGCGCCAAGGCCGACGAGGGCGCCGAGGACGAGGCCAAGCTCCAGACCGGCGTGATCGGCAGCGTGAAGAGTTGCACCGGCACGTGGTGCCGCCTGATCGTGGGGCTGCCCAACAAGCGGGACGTGGACGGCTATATCCGCCAGAACCGCCTCTGGGGCGTCTACCCGAACGAAGTCGTCGAGTAGCCAACTGCCCAACGAAAAAGGGCCCGGACGATGCCGGGCCCCTTTTCAATCCTGTCTCCCGGCCGCCGGCTCAGCCCTGGCGGCGCGCATTCGGGCGCGCGCGACGCAGGCGGACGATCACCTCGACGCCGGCGATCTCCATGCCCTCGGGCGCCTCGGGCAGCGAATCGACCGTGATCCCGCAATCGGGCATGTCGATCACCTGGCTCTCGTCCTCCAGGTAGAAGTGGTGGTGCTCGCTCGGGTTCGTATCGAAATAGGCCTTCGACCCGTCGAGCGCGAGCTGACGCAGCAGCCCCGCCTCAGTGAACTGGTGCAGCGTGTTGTAGACCGTCGCCAGAGACACCGGCACCTTGGCGCGCATCGCCTCGTCGTAGAGCATCTCGGCCGTCAGGTGACGGTCGCCCCGACCGAACAGCAGCCAGCCCAGGGACAGGCGCTGCCGCGTCGGCCGCAGGCCCGCCCGGCGCAGACGATCGCGCAGGTCGGAGAGCGGGCAACCGCGGCGCGGAGTCCCGTTGGCGTCCAACTGCGGAGCGGGGACCCGCCCATTGAAGACGGCCTGGAATGGCACCGGTTCGGACATCGCTGAACTGAACGCTCGACAAGGGGCCTGAGAAGGATTCCTCTCAGTATATGGAACTGGGCCTATGGTCGCAACCCAAGCCATGCTGCGCCACTATACGGCGGCCCGCGGCTTTGAAGGCTTACCGCCCCGTGCTAACCCGCGCACCACACGACGGGGCCACGGCCTTCGCCGGCGAACGCGCCGCGCTCGCATATCCGAGGACACAGCCAACGCAATGCCGCCAGACGCCGAAACCCCCGCGCCGCAGGGAAACCGCCAGTCGCACTACTCCTACGAGGACCTTCTGGCCTGTGGGCGAGGTGAACTCTTCGGGGCCGGGAACGCACAGCTGCCGTTGCCGCCGATGCTGATGTTTGACCGGATCACCTCGATCGCCACGGACGGCGGCGCCCACGGCAAGGGCCACGTGACGGCCGAACTCGATATCCGTCCCGACCTCTGGTTCTTTCCCTGCCACTTCCAGGGGGATCCTGTCATGCCGGGCTGCCTGGGGCTGGACGCCCTGTGGCAGATGCTGGGCTTCCATCTCGGCTGGCTGGGCTCGCCGGGCCGCGGTCGCGCGCTCGGCGTGGGCGAGGTGAAGCTCGCCGGCCAGGTGCTGCCGTCGATGAAGCGGGTCGTGTACAATGTCGATGTGAAGCGGGTCCGCCAGGGTAAGCTCGTTCTCGGCATCGGTGATGGCTGGCTTGAGGCCGACGGCGAGCGTGTCTACCAAGTTCAGGACATGCGCGTCGGCCTGTTCCAGAGCTGAATGGACCGGTTCGGGGGTGCCAGTGGCGGCTTGGCCGCAACGTTGGGCGTCCTCGGCGGTTGAGATTGTGTCCGCGTCATCTTAGCTGACCGGGACGCGGCGCGGTCGAGCGACGCCGCGACGGAGGTATCGTCACCATCATGCGCCGTGTCGTCATCACCGGGATGGGCATCGTCTCGTCCATCGGCAACAACACGCAGGAGGTGCTGGCCTCCCTGCGCGAAGCTCGCTCGGGCATCGCGCGCGACGCCAGCTACGCCGAGCACGGCTTCCGCAGCCAAGTCTCCGGCGCTCCGAGCCTCGATCCGGAGGGCGCTGTGGACCGGCGCGCCATGCGCTTCCACGGCGGCGGCACCGCCTGGAACCACGTCGCCATGGATCAGGCGATTGCCGATGCGGGCCTGGAATCGGGCGACATCTCGAACGAGCGCACCGGGATCATCATGGGCTCGGGCGGCCCTTCGACCCGGGTCATCGTGGAAGCTGCGGCGATCGCCCGCGACAAGGGGCCGAAGCGGATCGGCCCGTTCGCGGTGCCGAAGGCGATGTCCTCGACCGCCTCGGCGACGCTCGCCACATGGTTCAAGATCCGCGGCGTGAATTATTCGATTTCGTCGGCCTGCGCGACGTCGAACCACTGCATCGGCAACGCCGCCGAGATCATCCAGGGCGGCCGCCAGGACATCATCTTCGCGGGCGGCTGCGAGGACCTGGACTGGACGCTGTCGGTGCTGTTCGACGCCATGGGGGCCATGTCGTCGAAGTACAACGACACTCCGGCCCGCGCCTCCCGGGCCTACGACGCCAACCGCGACGGGTTCGTCATCGCGGGCGGTGCCGGCGTCCTCGTCCTGGAAGAGCTGGAGCACGCCAAGGCGCGCGGCGCGCGGATCTACGGCGAGATCGCCGGCTACGGCGCGACTTCGGACGGACACGACATGGTGGCGCCCTCCGGCGAGGGCGCGGTGCGCTGCATGCGGCAGGCGATCGAGGGCCTCAAGGGTGCCCGGATCGATTATATCAATCCTCACGCCACCTCGACCCCGGTGGGGGACGACAAGGAGATCGAGGCGATCCGCGTGGTCTTCGGCCGCGGCGAGGCGTGTCCGCCGATCGCCGCCACGAAGTCGCTGACGGGCCATTCGCTCGGCGCCACGGGCGTTCAGGAAGCGATCTACAGCCTTCTGATGATGAATAACGGCTTCATCTGCGAGAGCGCCCATATCGACGAACTCGACCCGGCCTTCGCCGACATGCCGATCCTGCGGGCGCGGCGGGACGACGCCAAGCTCGGCCACGTCCTGACCAACTCGTTCGGGTTCGGTGGCACCAACGCGACCCTGGTGCTGAAGCACGTGGACGCTTGAAATCCGCTGCACGGAACCGCCGCCACGAGGGCGGCGTTTACCGTTTGTAGAGATTTGGGGGCGGCTATGGGGACATTCATCCTCGGAACGCTGGGCGGATTGATGATCGCTGGCTATGCGGCGATCTATGCCAAACAGGCCCTGATCGAGGAGGCGGAGTCCCATACGGACGGCCACTTCTGATCCTCGACGCCGGATCGTGAACGCCCCGCCCGTCCGGTGGGGCTTTTTTTATCCGCTTCCGGAGGCCGGCACGTTTGGATCGCGGAGCGAGGCGCGCTAAGGCACCCTGCCGCGGTTCGGTCGAGCGCATCGCGGTCCGCCCCGTATCCGGGCGCGGTGCGCTCGTTCGGGACACGTGTCGGCATGACGGGATTGATGGCGGGCAAGCGCGGCCTGATCATGGGCGTCGCCAACGATCACTCGATCGCCTGGGGCATCGCCAAGGCTCTCCACGGACAGGGCGCGAACCTCGCCTTCACCTACCAGGGTGAAGCCCTGGGCCGGCGCGTCACGCCGCTCGCGGCGCAACTCGACTCGGACATCGTCCTGCCGTGCGATGTCGAGGATGCGGCCTCGGTCGATGCGGTGTTCGAGGCGCTGGATGCTCGCTTCGACGGCGGGCTCGATTTCGTCGTCCACGCGATCGGCTTCTCCGACAAGACGCAGCTCAAGGGCCGTTACGTCGACGTCACCACGCGCGAGAACTTCGTGCGCACCATGACGATCTCGTGCTTCTCCTTCACGGAGATCGCCCAGCGCGCGGCCAAGCGGATGAAGGCCGGCGGCTCGCTGCTCACCCTGACCTATGGTGGTGCGACGCGGGTCATGCCGAACTACAACGTCATGGGTGTCGCCAAGGCGGCGCTCGAAGCCTCGGTCCGCTACCTCGCCAGCGACCTCGGCCCCGACGGGATCCGGGTGAACGCGCTCTCGGCCGGACCGATGCGCACCCTCGCGGGCGCCGGCATCGCCGACGCGCGGCTGATGTTCAACCACCAGCGCGCCCACGCACCGCTGCGGCGGACCGTCAGCCTGGAGGATGTCGGCGGCTCGGCACTCTACCTGCTGTCGCCGCTCTCGGGGGGCGTGACCGGCGAGGTGCATTTCGTGGATGCCGGCTACAACATCATCTCGATGCCGCGCCCGGATGTGCTCCAGGCGCAGGACGCGGCGGGCGTCGTCGGCGATCTCTGAGCGGCGTCACTCCTCGGGGATTCGGCCCGGGGGCAAGGGACCGGCCTGGCTGCCGCCGCGCTCGCCGCGGCCTGCCCGCCGCCGGCGCTCGGCCCGGACCTCGTCGGCCGTGGGCGCGGCCGAGGGATAGTTCGACGCGAAGGGATTGGGTGGCGCCCCCCGTCCCGAACCACCGAAGAGCCGGTCGAGGAAGCCCTCTTCGGCTCTGGCCGGCAGCGCGCCGAGGAGAAGGGCGAGGGCGAGGATCGTTCGGAGCTGCATCGTCATCGTTGCCGTGTCGGGAACGGGTCGGGCTAGACTGCCTTTCCGGCGGATCGGAGGCTGGAGCCGCAGCGTGTCTGGAACCGCGGCGCGTCCGGCGGGTTCGCGCTCAACGATATTGGGCGCGTACAGGAGGCGTTATGTCCGAGGTTACCTATCGCATCGTCGAGCACGATGGCGGCTTCGCCTACAAGGTTGGCGACGTGTTCTCCGAGACTTTCCCGAGCCGCGAGGAGGCGCTTCAGGCCGCCCAGGCGGCGGCGGCCGAGCAGCAGGTCCCGGGCTCGACCGAGGGCATCCGCTATCAGGATCAGGCCGGCGGCTGGCACGATGAAACCGCCCAGGGCAGCGATCGGCCACGCGCCAAGGTCATCGAGTAACAGCGGGGACGGAACGACCGTGCGGGAACCGGCGCATCGACAGGAGCCGTCGTGGCGCGCGCGCGGGCGGTGAAGCCGAAGGCGCCGGGCCTGCCGAAGGGCGCGCGGCGCACCACGCCGTCGCCCGAGACCCTGGCGGCTCTGGGCGCCGACCGTCTGATCGGCCTGATTCTCGGCGAAACGGCACGCAATCCCGGCTTCAAGAAGCTGGTCACCGCGGCGCTCGCCTCCCTCCAGGGGCCCGACGCCGTCGCGGCGATCATCGACCGGCGGCTCACCGCCCTTGAAGGTGCCCAGGGCTATATCGACTGGCAGAAGCGTCGGGCCTTCGCGGCTGACCTCAACGCCACCGTCACTGTGATCGTCAACGAACTGCGTCCCCTCGATCCCGCCGCGGCCCTCGACCGGCTCCAGCGCTTCCTCGCCCATGCCGACGCGGTGCTCAACCGCGTGGATGACGGGAACGGTGCGATCCAGGGCGTCTTCGAGCGGGCATCCGCGGCCTTTGTGGAGATCGCAGGCGGGTTACCGGCGGAGGCGGCCGGGCGGGTCGCCATGAGCCTCGTGTCTCCGGTCACGGACGATCCGTTCGGTCCCCTCGGCCTCCTGCTGGCGGAGATGCTTCCATCCCTGCCTGAGGATGCCCTCGCCGAGATCGACGCCGGCTTAGCCGAGGCGGTTGCCAGACCTGAGACCGGCCGCTCCCGAGGCGAACATCCCGCCTATCACGCGGCCACGCGAAACCAGATCCTGCGCCTGCGTCAGGCCATCGCCGACCGCCGGGGCGATCCAGACGCGTTCATTGCGCTGGAAAGCGCGATCGCTCCGGGCGGCGAGAACCGGACCGCGATCGCCCGGCGGCTCCTCAGCGCGGGCCGCGCGCACGAAGCCCTGGACTGGATCCGGCGGCCGCAAGATCCCAAGCGCCGCGTCGCCACCCGGGAAGACCTGATCGCCGGCTTCGATTCCCGGGTACCGGAGCGCGAGCGCCTCGTCGTGGAGATCGAGATCCTCGACGCCCTCGGCGGCAGCAGTGAGGCGCAGGCCCTGCGCTGGGGCCGCTTCGAGCGGGAGCTCGACGGCCCCATGCTGCGCAGCTTCCTGGCTAAGCTGCCGGATTTCGAGGACGAGGAGGCGCTCCAGCGGGCCCTGGACCATGTCGAGGCCTTCCCGGAACCCCACCGGGCGTTGGCTTTCCTGGTCGCGTGGCCGGATCTCCACCGCGCCGCCCGTCTGGTGACGCGGCGGCCCACCGCCTGGGACGGTGGCCTGCATTACGCGATCCTCGCCCCCGCCGCCGAAGCCCTGGCGCAGGACCACCCCCTGGCTGCGACGATCCTCTACCGCCGACTGATCGACGGCGTCTTCGACCACAGCCGCAGCGCGGCCTACCCGCATGCCGCGCGCTACCTCGCGGAACTCGATGGCTTAGCTCCCCGGCTCGAAGCGGGCGCGGTCGAGCCGGATCCAGAGGGCTACCGGGCGAAGCTGCGGCGCGAGCACGGGCGCAAGCACGCCTTCTGGTCTTTGGTCAGCGCCTGAAGCGCCATCAGTCGGTCACCGCGATCGAATCCACGCGATCCGGGTAGAAGGCGACATGGTCGCGGATCTGGGCCACCGCAGGATAGGGCGCCTCGTAGCTCCACACCGCATCCGGCCGATGTGTCCCATCGACGACAAGGTGAAAGTAGCGTGCATTGCCCTTGTAGGGGCAGTGGCTCGAATGCGCCGACGGGGCAAAATTCTCGGACCGGATGTCGCTGCGCGGCACATAGTAGACCGGCGGATATCGGGCCTCCTCCAACCGCAGGGCGTGGCGTGTCTCGGCGATCACGGTTCCCGCCAGGGTCACGCGCACGCGGCGCGGCTCCGGCGTAATGGTGATCGGGTGGTCGGGTCCAGGCAGCTTCATGGCGATCCCGCGTCCTTCGGTTTCAATTCGATCGTCCCGAGGGCATCGGCGAGGCGCGATGTGGCGCTGCCGGGGCGCAACGGCTTCTGCTGGCTCTCGTGCGGCACCCAACCCGACAGCCACAGCACCTCGAAGGTCGCCCGCACCCGCCCGTCCGGATCGGAGAAGCGCTCCGCATAGATCTGCGCGGCGCGCAGCAGGGTCGCCCGGCGGAGCGGCGTCCGCCGACGTTCGGTGAGCACGTTGGTCATGCCCATGGCCCGCAGGTCGCGCATCAGGCCGAACGGGTCGGCGTAGCGCACCGTCAGCGTGTCGGTATCGGCCACCGGCAGCGCGAACCCGGCCCGTTGAAGCAGGGCGCCGGCCTCGCGGACGGCCGCGAAGGGCGCCACCCGCGGGCTGATCCCACCCTCGATCTCGCTCTCGGCCTGACCGAAACTCTGGCGCAGTTCCGTGAGGGTGGCGCCGCCCAAGAAGCATCCGACGAACAGCCCGTCCGGGCGCAGGGCGCGTCGGAGCTGAATCAGCGTGCCCGGCAGGTCGTTGACGGCGTGGAGCGCCAACAGCGAGACGGCCAGATCGAGGCTTCCGGCCGCCAGCGGCAGGCGCTCGGGATCGCCGACGATCCGGCCAAGTCCCGGCTCCGGCCAAGCCGACAGTCTGACGCGCCGCGCCTGTGGATACCGGGTCGCCAGGATCGGCAAGGCAGCCGGCGCAGGCGAGCCGAGGTCGAGCACACTCGAGAAATCGCGCAGCACGGCACCGAGCCGGTCGTCGAGATCCTCGGCGAGGCGATCGAGCAGGAAACCGGCGAAGCCGATCCGCCCGGCGCGGGCGAGGCGGTGGCGGGCGAGAATCGTGTCGAACAGGGCGGCGGGAGCATCCATCGCGATGCAGATGGCACTCCCGGTGCCCGCCCGCCAGCGGCGACACGGCGACACGACTTATCCGGCGCACGGAATCGTGAGGACGTGTAGCATGGTGGAACGACTCGGCAGCGTGGCTGTTCCTGCACCACACGGCCGTGAGGCCACGAACATCCGGGAGTTTTGCATCATGACGCGCATGCTCGTCGGGGCCACGATGGCCCTCGCTGCCCTCACCGCCGCCAGCGGCGCCGAGGCCAAGGGCTGCATCAAGGGCGCCATCGTCGGCGGCATCGCGGGTCACTATGCGGGGCATCACGGCCTGCTCGGCGCCGCGGCCGGCTGCGCGATCGGCCGCCACCGGGCCAACGCCCGCGCCCGCCAGCTGGACCAGCAGCCGATGAACACGGGCGCGCAGCCGGTCTCGGCCCGCTAAGCCGACCCTTCGGCCGAGGCCCAACGTGACGGCATTTCAGGCCGTCGTTTCAACCCTGCGCGGCCTGCCGCGCGGGGTTCTTTCGTTGATCTACCCGCCGACCTGCTCGGGCTGCGGCTGCGCCACCGCCGATCCCGGCGCCCTCTGCCCCGCCTGCTGGTCGGGCCTGCGGCTGATCGAAGAGCCGGTCTGCCAGCGCTACGGGACGCCGTTCGCGCTGGATCTCGGCGTCGGGCCGCTGCTCTCGCCCCGCGCCATCGCCGACCCGCCGGCCTTCGAGCGGGCCCGCGCGGTCGCCCTCTATGACGGCGTGGCCCGCAGCCTCATCCACCGATTCAAATACGAGGATCGCCTCGACCTCGCGGGTGTGATGGCACGGATGATGGTGGCGAGCGGTCGCGCCCTTGTCGCCGATGCGGAATGCCTCGTCCCCGTTCCGCTGCACCGGGGACGTCTCTGGCGCCGTCGCTTCAATCAGGCGGCGCTGCTGGGTCGGGTGATCGCCACCCAAGCGGATCTGGACTTCGCGCCGGCAGCCTTGATCCGCATCCGAGCAACACGACCGCAGGTCGGCCTCAGTCGCGCCGCCCGCGCCGAGAATTTGAGCGGCGCGTTCCGGGTGCCGGCCACCGAGGCGCCCCGCATTCAGGGGCGGCGCGTTCTCCTCATCGACGACGTCACCACAACGGGAGCCACCGGAAATGCCGCCGCTCGGGCACTCCGACGCGGCGGGGCTCGGGCCGTCGATCTGCTGACCTTCGCGCTGGTCGGCGATGTGGCGGGGTGAATGCGACGTCAGCCGGGAGCGCCTTCCCGGTTCGGAAAGCCGGTCGCCAGGCTGTAATCGAACGCCTCGGCGATGCCCTCGTACCAGAGCGAGAACGGCGTTGGCCGTTCGAGATGGAGCGCCCCGTCGATCTCGGTCCCCGCATACTGGAGCGCCGCCCCGTGCTTGGCTGCGAGGCGCAACATCGGACCGTTCCCGGACAGACAGCGCACATGCAGATCGGTGACGCCGCGGTGGCGCGCGGCGCGGGCGATCCGCGCGAACAGATCCGCACCGAGGCCGCGGCGGCGGAAGCCCGGCTCCACCGCAAAGGCCGCCTCCGCGCGCGGCCCCAGGATGAACCTCGACGGCTCAGGCCCCATCGGGCGCAATTCCCCGAGCCCGCGCAGGACGTTGTCCACGAAAGCGCCGTACATCACACCCTCGGCGCGGATCGCCTGCGCGGCATAGGTTCGCACGCCAGATTCACTGACATTGCCCATGAATCGGCTGGCCCGGGTCTCCGGATCCAGGCGCAGGAAGTAGGCGAGTACCGCGTTGCGGTCGGCGGGCCACAGGCGCCGGATGCTGTGGAGCGGCACGTCGCTCGCTCGAACGGCCATGTCGGGTCTCCGGTCTTTGCGCGCTGCCGCGCGAGTTGATCCGGACGTCCCTCCCTAGACACCGCCCCGATCTGGCACCTCCAGCGGCGTTGTGCAATGCAGCAGAGTACCGGCTCGGCCGTTCGCGTGGCTGCCATGCACGCATCGGCTCGCCGCGACGAAGGCGGCGCTCACCGCGGGCTTGATTCAGGTTGGTCTTCCCCGGCACAGGAAGAAGCCCGGCATCGAGAAACCGGGCTGCGGTGCCGGTCGGCGCCACGGTGAGCTGCGAGGATCCGGCGGCGTGAACGACAGACCCGGCATGCACCACACGCCCTCGCCGGAGGCGCGGGCCAGTGCCGTCTCGCCCGGTCCCGTGCACGAGCGCTACGAGGCGCTCGTGGCGTCCGGAGCGATCCAGCGGGACCCAGCGCAGGCCCGTCTGGTCCGCGCCCTTGACCGGCTGCTGCAGGAGCTTCAGCGCCGCAAGCGCGCGAGCAAGACGAGCGCGCTGGGCTGGCTCTTCAAGCGCAGGGACGAACCGGAGCAGACCCGGGGCCTCTACATCTGGGGCTCTGTCGGGCGCGGCAAGACGATGCTGATGGACCTGTTCCACGAGGCCGCGCCGGAGCCGAAGCGACGGGTCCATTTCCACGGCTTCCTGGCCGACGCCCATGAGCGGATCCACGCCTACCGCCAGGCGCTGAAGGCCGGCACGGTCAAGGGTGACGACCCGATCGGACCGGTGGCTGATCAGCTCGCCGACGAGGCGACGCTCCTGTGCTTCGACGAGTTCACCGTCACCGACATCGCCGACGCGATGATTTTGGGACGGCTGTTCCATCACCTGTTCCGGCGCGGCGTCACCGTGGTGGCGACCTCGAACGTCGAGCCGGACCGACTCTACGAGGGCGGCCTCAACCGGGCTTTGTTCCTGCCCTTCATCGCGACGCTCAAGGAGCGGGTGGAGGTGCTGCGCCTCGATGCACGCACCGATTTCCGCCTGGAAAAACTCGGCGGGGCGGCCGTGTACCATATGCCGGCCGATGCGGGCGCCCGCGCCGCGCTCGACGCCGCCTTCAAGGGGCTGACCGGAACGGCGAAGGGCCGCCCCGCGACCGTCACGGTCCACGGTCGAAGTGTAGCGATTCCCGAGGCGGCGGGGGGGGTCGCGCGGTTCGGTTTCGATGACCTCTGCCGGCAGCCTCTCGGCGCCTCCGACTACATGGCGCTGGCTCGAGCCTACCACACGGTGATCCTCGACGGCATCCCGGTCATGGCCGAGGCCGAGCGCAACGAGGCCAAGCGCTTCATCACGTTGATCGACACGCTCTACGACCGGCACGTCAAGCTGGTGGCCTCGGCCGAAGCCGAAGCACAGGACCTCTACAAGGCCGAGAGCGGCCGCGAGGCTTTCGAATTCGACCGCACCGTCTCCCGCCTGATCGAGATGCGCTCGCGGGAATACCTCGCGTTGCCCCATGGCAAGGCGGATTCTGAAGCGTCAGGCGCGAGCACGGGGCTGGTTGAGACATGAGCACCCGTTCCGGCATCGGATCGATCTTCCGCCTGCGTCGGCGGAACTGGCGCGGCGCCGGCCCCCTGGGGCCGCTGTTCAGCTCGCCCGCCGCGTTCATTCTTCTCGTGGTCGCCCTGTCGGCGGGGACGGCGAACTACCTCGCCGGCGAGTCCGACCGGACCGCGACGGCGCGCACCACCGCCATCATCGCCGACGTCGAGCGCTTGACTTCCGAGGTCAAGGATCTGGAAACGTCCGAGCGCGGCTTCGTGCTGGTCGGCAGCGAGGAATACCTGATTCCGTATTCCCTCGCGCTGCCCAAGATCGAGGCGGAACTCTCCGTCCTCGGGGCGGCCGCCCAGGAGCCTGTCCGCGCCGGCGGCCCCTCGCTAGCAAGCCTGATCGCGCAGAAACGGGACTTCGCCGCCCGGGTGATCGCCGCGCGCCGTGATCAGGGGTTCGATGCGGCGACCGATCTTGTCCGGACCGGCGAGGGCAAGCGCCTGATGGATGCAATCCGGATCGAGGCTGCCGCGCGCCAAGCGGTTGCCGCCGAGAATCTCGCGGCCCTGCAGATCCGCGTGCATCGACGCGGCCTGATCCTGTTCCTGCTCTCGGCGGCATCCGCCCTGGGCGCCATCGTGCTGCTGGCGCGGCTCGCCCTGGTGCGGCGGCAGGAATCTCTGCGGATGTCGCGGCTCCTCGACGGCGTGCTGGCCAACGCGCCGGTCGGCCTGGGCTTTCTCGACCGCGACCTGCAGATCCGCCACATGAATCGCGCGCTCGCCACCATGAGCGAGCGCGGCTTCGGCGCCGATCTCGGCGCACCGATCTGGGCAATGCTGCCGACCCTACGGGAGGAGCTGGCGCCCAAGCTCGCCGCCGCGCTGAGGGACGGGCTTGTCTCGCCGAACGTGCCCGTCGCGGTTCCGACCGCCTCGGCGCCGGGCGGCCTGCGCCATTTCTCGATGAGCTTCTACCCGCTCCGCGGCGCCGCGTTGACGGCGGGGCAGGAGGGTCAGGATGTCGAGGGCGTGGGCCTCGTCGTGGTCGATGAGACCATCCGCCACTTGGCCGAGACCCGATTGCGTCGCAGCGAGGAGCGCTTCCGCTCGCTGATCGAGGCCAGCGCGGCAATCGTCTGGACGGCCAATCCGGAGGGCAGCCTCCAGCGCCGTCAGGTGGCCTGGAGCCGGTTCACCGGACAGGACGAGGCGGCCTATGCCGGCCTCGGCTTCCTGGATGCCCTCCATCCCGAGGATCGCGACCACACCCTGGCCGCCTGGGCGCGGGCGGTGTCGACGCGCCAGCTCTACGCCACGGAGCACCGGATGCGCGATGCCTCCGGAAACTATCGCCACATGAGCGTGCGCGCCGTCCCGATCGTCGAGCCGGACGGGACCCTGCGCGAATGGGTCGGCACCCATACCGACATCACCGAGCGCAAGCAGGCCGAAGCGGCGATCGAAGCCGCACGCGCGGCCGCCGAGGCAGCCAACACTGCCAAGAGCCAGTTCCTGGCCAATATGAGCCACGAGTTGCGGACGCCGCTCTCCGCAGTCATCGGCTATTCCGAGATGGTTCAGGAGGAGCTGGAAGATCTGGGTGAAGCCGGGCTCATCGGGGACATGAAGAAGATCGAGTCCAACGCGCGGCATCTGCTCGGCCTCATCAACGACGTCCTCGATATTTCGAAGATCGAGGCCGACCGGGTCGAGATCTACGCGGAGGAATTCGACGTGGCGACGGTGGTGCGCGACGTCGCCGCCACCGTCGAAGGCCTGATCGCCAAGAAGGGCAACACGCTGGCGCTCGAACTGGAGGACGGCCTGGGCACGGCCCATACCGACGTGACGAAGCTGCGCCAGTGCCTCATCAACCTGTTGAGCAATGCCGCGAAATTCACCGAGAAGGGGCGGATCACCCTCGCCGTCGCCCGGGCCGGGGACGCGCTGCGCTTCTCCGTTGCCGACACCGGCATCGGCATGAATGCGGAGCAGGTGGGCAAGCTCTTCGAGCGCTTCACCCAGGCCGATGCCTCGACGACCCGGCGCTTCGGCGGCACCGGGCTCGGCCTCGCGATCTCTCAGGCTTTCGCCGAGATGCTCGGCGGCGCAATCACGGTGGAGAGCCGCCAGGGCGAGGGGACCACGTTCACGCTGACGCTGCCGCAGCAGTTTTCCGGCACCGACACGCCGGATCCGGACGAGGCCGACGCGCCGGTCGGGGACCGCAACACCGTGCTGGTGATCGACGACGATGCAGCGACCCGCGATCTGCTCGCCCGCTTCCTGGAGCGCGAGGGATTCTCTGTGGCGGTCGCGGAGGACGGGCGGCGGGGGCTCGATCTCGCCCGAAGCCTACGCCCACGGGCCGTGCTCCTCGACGTGACCATGCCGCAGATGGATGGCTGGTCCGTTCTGCGAGCGTTGCGGGCCGATCCCGAGATCGGGACCACGCCGATCGTCATGGTCACGGTCCTGGACGAGCAGACGTTCGCGTTCTCGTTGGGCGCAACGGACTATGTGCAGAAGCCGATCGACTGGACGAACCTGCGCCAGATCGTCGACCGGTTCCGACCCGCCGGCGGCGACGGACCGATCCTCGTGGTCGAGGACGAGCCCGATGTCCGCTCGCACATCTGCACCTATCTGGAGCGCGAGGGCTTCCCCGTACGCGAGGCCGAGAACGGCCTCCACGCACTGGATCGGGTCGCGAGCGAACGGCCCGCCCTGATCCTCCTCGACCTGATGATGCCGGAAATGGACGGCTTCACGTTCCTGCGCACGCTGCGGGAGCGGCCGGACTGGCGCGACGTGCCGGTGGTGGTCCTCACCGCCAAGGACATCACCGCGGACGACCGGCGGCGCCTCGCCGGGCAGGCGGACCGGGTGCTGCCGAAGGGCAAGACCGGGCTCAGCGAACTCGTTCGCGAGCTCCGGGCCCTGTTGCCGTCACAGGCCGATGCGGCGTAACCGACGGTTCAGAGGCCCCGATACGCCAGCACCAACGCCCCGATGGCGATACCCCAGAGCGCGAGGGTCGACCAGATCGCCCGAAGACGCTCGGCCCGGGCGAACCCCTCAAACCGGCGCGCATCGCCCGTGCCGGCCTCGTCGAGGCGAACCAGCACGCGCTTTAATCGCATGGCGAGGTCCGGGATATCGCTGACGACGTCGGAGACAACCCGCAGAGCCTCCAGGCCGCTCTGCGCCCGGCCGACCGGCCCCATGTTCCGGGCGATCCAGGCGCGGACCACCGGCTCGGCCGTAGTCCACATGTCGAGCCGCGGGTCGAGGGAGCGGGCGACGCCCTCCACCACCACCATAGTCTTCTGAAGCATCACCAGCTCGGTTCGGGTGCTCATGTCGAACAGGGCAGTGATGTCGAAGAGCAGCGTCAGCACCTTGGCCATCGAGATCTCGTCGGCCCGGCGCTGGTGGATCGGTTCGCCGATGGCCCGGATCGCCTGCGCGAAATCCTCGACGGAATGGTGGGCCGGCACGTAGCCTGCCTCGAAATGCACCTTCGCCACCCGGCGATAGTCGCGCAGGATAAAGCCCAGCAGGATCTCGGCGAGGAACCGGCGCTCGTTCGCCCCGAGCCGACCCATGATCCCGAAATCCACCGCCACCAGCCGGCCTTCGGCATCGACCAGCAGATTCCCCTGGTGCATGTCGGCGTGGAAGAACCCGTCGCGAATCGCCTGCCGGAGGAAGCTCTGGATCACGGTCCGGCCGATCGCCTGCGGATCGTGGCCCTTGGCGACCAGTTCCGCGGCGCTGTGCAGACGCGTCCCCTCGATCCACTCCGCCGACAACACTTCGCGGGCGGTCAGCTCCCATTCGGGCTTGGGCACGCGGAAATCGGTATCGTCCTTGGTGTTTTCCGCAATCTCCGAGGCCGCCGCCGCCTCAAGGCGGAAATCCATCTCCATGAGGACGGAGCGGGCCAGAATTTCGACGACCTCGCGGGGCCGCAACCGCTCCGCCTGTGGCGACAGGGCGTGGACCACCCGCGCCATGAAGCGCATGACCTCGAGGTCGCGCATGAAGCGTTCGCGCACCCCGGGTCGCATGACCTTGACGGCGAGCGTACGCTGCGTGCCGTCGGCATCCTGCACCACCGCCTTGTGGACCTGCGCGATCGAGGCGGCGGCGATCGGCTCGCTGAACGAGACGAACAGCGCGCTCACTGGCTTACCGAGCGCAGCCTCGACAGTGCGCAGCGCGACCTCCTGCGGGAAGGGCGGCACCCGGTCCTGCAGCGTCTCCAGGTCGAAGGCGGCCCGCATGCCAACGATGTCGGGCCGGGTCGCCAGGAACTGGCCGAACTTCACGTAGGATGGGCCGAGGCGGGTCATCGCCGCCGACAACCCGGCCGCGCCGTCGCTGCGGCCGGGCTTCTCCAACAGGCGTCCGATCCGCAGGGCGAGCTGCAGGTGCGGCGGCATCTCCGACGGGTCGGCGAAGGCCAACGCCCCTTCGCGGGCCAGCACGAAGCCGACCTTGGCGCCGCGGAACAGGTTGATTGCGGCGCTGATCATCGAGAGGGCGATCCAGTTCCAAGCCACGCATCGGCTCTCTCCTCCCCCCTGCGGGGAGGAGCCGGAGGTGGGGGTCTTGCAGGATCGAGCGGTGCGGTGCCACCTGCACCACCCCCACCCCTAACCCCTCCCCGCGAGAGGGAGGGGAAAGCGCTCTCGGCCAAGATCAGGAGACCTTCCAACCCGAATGGATCGCCACGATCCCGCCCGTGAGCGCCCGATCGGTTACGTGGCGGAAGCCGGCGCGCTCGATCATGCCCGCGAAGGCGCCCCGCGTCGGGAATTTCCGGATCGATTCCACGAGGTAGCGGTACGATTCCGCATCCCCGGCGACGCGGGCGCCGATCCGTGGGATCACGTTGAACGAGTAGGCGTCGTAGATCTTGTCGAGCAGCGGGATATCGACGGCGGAGAATTCGAGGCACAGGAAGCGCCCGCCCGGCTTCAGCACCCTGCGCGCCTCCGCGAGCGCCACTTCGATCCGCGGCACGTTCCGGATGCCGAAGGCGATCGTGTAGGCATCAAACGATGCGTCCGGCAGCGGCAGCGTCTCGGCGTTGCCGGTGACGAAGGCGATCCGGTCGCCCGCCTCGTCGACCTTGCGCTCCCGCGCCCGCTCGGCGCCAACCCGCAGCATCGATTCGTTGATGTCGAGCACCGTCACCCGGGTGCGCGGACCACCGGCGGCGAGCACCCGGAAGGCGACGTCGCCGGTGCCGCCCGCCACGTCGAGATGGGCGAAGGCCCGGGTTTGCGGCGGTCGCAGCATGGAGACGAGCTGCGCCTTCCAGGCCCGGTGGAGACCCGCCGACATCAGGTCGTTCATGATGTCGTAGCGGCGGGCCACCGAGTGGAAGACGCTGTCGACACGCCCCTGCTTCTCGTCGAGCGCCACGCGCTCGAAGCCGAAATCCGCGCTCGCGCGCTCGGACGCCCCGTCTCCGACCTTCATGACGCTCCCATTCCTCGATCGGCGCGTCTTAGCGAAGGTCAGCCCCAACCGCCATGCGTCGAAACACGCGGCTGGGGATGGGCCTCGCTACGCTTGGCGCCGCTGACATTGGGTGCTTGGCCCAAGCCGTCATCCCGAGCGCAGCGCGGTGACCCAGGGCAGCCTGCCCTTGACGGGCGTCGGGCGATCCTGGGTTGCTTCGCTGCGCGCGCAAAGACGGGAGCGGTTTCAGCCGACCCGGGCCCTGAGCGCATCCGCGACAGCCGACGCCATCGCCCGGGTACCCATCGGGTTCGTGCCCTCGCCGGCGATGTCGGCGGTGCGCGCACCGCCCGCAAGCGCGTCCGTGATGGCCCCGTCGAGGGCGTCGGCGGCGTCACCGAGACCGAACGAGTAGCGCAAGCACATGGTCAGCGAGCCGATCATGGCGATCGGGTTGGCCTTGTCCTGGCCGGCGATGTCCGGTGCCGAGCCGTGGCACGGCTCGTAGAGCGCCCGGCGCAGACCGCTGTCATCGACCGCACCCAGCGAGGCCGAGGGCAGCATACCGAGCGAGCCGGTGAGCATCGCGGCGAGATCCGATAGGACGTCGCCGAACAGGTTGTCGGTCACCAGCACGTCGAACTGCTTCGGCCGGCGCACGAGCTGCATGGCACAATTGTCGGCCAGGATGTGCTCGAGCTGGATGTCGGCGTAATGCTCGGCATGGAGCTTCGTAACGACCTCCTTCCAGAGCACACCGGACTTCATGACGTTGTGCTTCTCGGCCGAGGCGACCCGGCCGGAGCGCTTGGCTGCAAGGTCGAAGGCCACCCGGGCGATCCGCTCGATCTCACCGGTCGTGTACACCTGGGTGTCCACCGCGCGCTTGGAGCCGTCCGGGAGCGTCGTGATCTCCTTCGGCTCGCCGAAATAGACGCCGCCGGTGAGCTCGCGCACGATCATGATGTCGAGCCCCTCGACCAACTCACGCTTCAGGGCCGAGGCCTCGGCGAGTGCCGGGTAGCAGATCGCGGGGCGCAGGTTGGCGAACAGGTCGAGATCCTTGCGCAGGCGCAGCAGACCGGCCTCCGGACGATTCTCGTAAGGAACGCCAGCCCATTTCGGACCGCCGACCGCGCCGAGCAGGATCGCATCGGCCGCCTTGGCGCGCGCCAGGGTCTGATCCGAGAGGGGGACGCCGTGCGCGTCCAGGGCGCAGCCGCCGACGAGATCGGTCTCCGTCTCGAAGGTGGCGAGCCCGGTCTCCTTGAGGGCGTCGAGGACGACCTGCATGCCGCCCGCGACCTCCGGGCCGATCCCGTCACCGGGCAGAAGCAGGAGCTTGTAGGTCGCCATGGCGGTCTCGCGGATTTCCTTGATGTGCTGGCGGGCTTTATCGAGGGCGGCCCGCCCTTGGCAAGGCGGCGGTCCGGGTGGGCCGCCCTTGTGTTTCCAACGCTCCGGCGCTACCTCTGCCACCCACCGCGCGGATGCTGCTCCAGGCCGTCCGCGCACGACCCGGGAGAGACGAGCCTTGGCCAGAGCCGGCTCAGCGTCCGAGAGCGTTCGCACCGCAGCGACGGTGCAACGGCTCCGTGCGCGCCGCGCCGGGCTTCGCCTTCCGCTTCTGCTTACCCGCCCCTGAGGGCCGTCCGGGCGCGCGCCTGGGCCTTCAGGGGATTTTTCGGCACTCGCGAACCCGCCCGCCTGGGCATCACGCCGCGCCGCGCCATACGCCGGGCGGCCCGCGACAGGGTAAGACCATGACCACAACCAGCATCAACACCGCCCGTGACCGCATCCTGATCTTCGACACCACGCTGCGCGACGGCGAGCAATGCCCGGGCGCCACCATGACGTTCGACGAGAAGCTGGCGGTGGCCGAACTCCTCGACACGATGGGCGTCGACATCATCGAGGCGGGCTTCCCGATCGCCTCGGTGGGCGATTTCGAGGCCGTGTCGGAGATCGCCAAGCGCACCAAGCGCGCCACCATCGCGGGTCTCGCCCGTGCGATCCCCGCCGACATCGCCCGGGCGGGGGAGGCGGTGCGGCACGCCAAGCGCGCGCGGATCCACACCTTCGTGTCGACCTCGCCGATCCACCTCGCCCACCAAATGCGCAAGAGCCAGGACGAGGTGGTCGAGATCATCCTCAAGACCGTGGCCCAGGCCCGCGACCTGGTGGAGGACGTGGAATGGTCGGCCATGGATGCGACCCGCACGCCGCTCGACTACCTGTGCCGCTGCGTCGAAGCGGCGATTAAGGCCGGCGCCACCACGATCAACCTGCCCGACACAGTGGGCTACGCTACCCCCTCCGAGTACCGCGACATGTTCGCGAGCGTCCGCGAGCGCGTGCCGAACGCCGACAAGGCGGTGTTCTCGGTCCATTGCCACAACGACCTGGGGCTGGCGATCGCCAATTCGCTGGCGGGCATTGAGGGCGGCGCCCGGCAGGTCGAATGCACGATCAACGGCATCGGTGAGCGGGCCGGCAACGCGGCGCTGGAAGAGATCGTCATGGCCCTGCGCACCCGCGCGGATGTTCTGCCCTACGAGACGGGCGTCGAATCGACCATGCTGACCCGGGCCTCGAAGTTGGTGAGCCACGCGACGAACTTCCCCGTGCAATTCAACAAGGCGATCGTCGGCCGCAACGCCTTCGCGCACGAGAGCGGCATCCACCAGGACGGCATGCTCAAGAATTCCGAGACCTACGAGATCATGACCCCGGCCTCGGTCGGCCTGAGCAAGACCTCCCTGGTAATGGGCAAGCATTCCGGCCGGGCGGCGTTCCGCTCCAAGCTGGAGGATCTCGGCCTGCACCTGTCGGACAACCAGTTCCAGGACGCCTTCGAGCGCTTCAAGGCCTTGGCCGACCGCAAGAAGCACGTCTACGACGAGGATATCGCGGCGCTGGTCGACGAGAACCTCGCCACGGCGCACGACCGGATCCGGCTGGTTTCCCTGACGGTGATTGCCGGCACCCGCGGCCCGCAGCGCGCGACCCTGCGCATCGCCGACGAGACCGGCACGAGAATCGAGGAGGCGGACGGCAACGGGCCAGTGGACGCGGTGTTCAACGCGATCTCGGCGCTGGTGCCCCATCAGGCGCAGTTGGAGCTGTATCAGGTGCACGCCGTGACCGGCGGGACCGACGCGCAGGCCGAGGTGTCGGTGCGCCTGCGAGACGGCGAGCGCAGCGTCACGGCCCGCGGCGCCGACCCGGACACGCTGGTCGCTTCCGCGAAGGCATATCTCTCGGCGCTGAACAAGCTCGCGGCCCATGCGGTGCGCGTGCATGCACAGCATGCGGCGGCGGAATGACAAAAAACGACGGCCGGGGGTGGACAGCTCCCGGCCACGTTGGTATCAGCCCGCCACCCCAGCGGACTTGGTGGCTGCCGGGGCGGGTCGCAGACGCGATCGGGCGCATAGCTCAGTTGGTAGAGCAGCTGACTCTTAATCAGCGGGTCCTAGGTTCGAACCCTAGTGCGCCCACCAAATATCAGACTCCATCGCGGTTTGGGGGCCTCTAAGCTCCGGTGACCGGCTTCTGGTCTGAAAACAGTTTCAACGACACTTTTGCGAGATTGGGCTCCAGCCGATAACAGCGCGCCATCGTCGCGCTGCGGATGGATCTCATGATCGACAGTGCATCCTCGCATGCTGCTCGCGCGGGAGCCTTGTCATCGCGCCGCCCTTCGTGGGTTCGGGGCCGGCTGCGATCGCCGACGTGGCTCTGCCAAATAACGTCGCGCCCGGCCGGCTGCTGAAGTCCGAAAGCGGCGTGGGCGGGGCGGTGTCGACCCCGCCGCCGAATGCGAGGCAGCGACACGCCCACGGGCGGCCAGTGCGTCGCTACGTGGCGAGCCGCTTCGACCAACCAACACAAGGCGATCGATACAGTTTTGCGCTGCGTGGACGATGGCAAACCGCATCTTCAGGTCTCGTGTGCCGGAGCACGCCGACCCCGTAAGCTTGAGCTTACATCGGAGTCACGACGCGGACACCTCCGCGGACCCGATGGAGACAAGCCATGACCCTCACAACGCGTCTCACCGTCGCCGCCGTCACCGCCGCAGCGACCTTCGCTCTCCTGGCCGGGACCTACGCGGAGATGCTCGACCGCGCCCTGCCGATGCATTTCGTCTGACCGCGGCGGAAGCGGACATCATGATCGACACCTCCGCGGCATAGCCCACGGACAGATTGGAGGTGACGATATGCGCACCCTCCTGAAACGCGTCGTCGATGAAGCTCTCCGGGCCACCGACACGATCGACGATCTGGTCGCCGAGGTGGCCCTCGGTTTCGCAGCAGCCGCCCCGGTAATCGCGGTTCCCGGTTGCGAAACACCGGACAACGGTCCTTGCGATTCGGGCCGCGCTTCACTCACGCACGCCGAGGGATGACGGGATCGCGCCGGGTCCCGGGCGTTCCGCTACCGCTTCTGGTCGCTCGGGGCGGATTGATCCGTCTGAGGCTCCAGCTTCTGCGGATCCGGCTTCGTCGGTGCATTGTTCTGCGCCTGCTTATCGTCACAGGCCGCGAGTCCGAAAATCAGGAGCCCGAGTCCCGCGACACGTTTCCAGCGCGGCATGGTCCCTCCGTGATGCGTGTCCCCCGCAGCAAACCGTATTCCGACCGGTCCCGTTCCGCGCAGGCTATCGGGCTGCGCCACGCGATCGGTCACGCCTGACACGTATTCGACGGACAGGTCCAAGATGAGCTGAGGACGTTATGAAGCGTTCCGTCCTCGAATCGACACCACTGCTCGCGGCGCTAACCGACGCCCTGGGTTGGCGCCGAGGCCCGCGGCTTGGGTGGCCTCTGCGGGTATAGCCGGGGCATATATCGATGCGGCCATGGCGGCGTGGGCCGGGGGCTCGGCCGACTGACCGGCACCGCGATCGGCGTCGGTCTCATTATAGGGGTGACGCTGCGACCGCAGCTACGATCCCCCGACGCGTCGGCCGGCTACTTTGGCGGGGACGGCTTCACGACGAACCCTATGGCTACGACGACGACAGGTCTTCGACCATCGTCGTCACCCCGCCCGGCGGCGGACCGGGCGGGGCATCGCGTCAGCGGCCGGCAGGCCCCGGCTTCGAGCCGGATCCCGCATCATTGGGGCCCGTGCTGTTGGTTGTCCCCGAGCGACTCATCGACCCGGTCGACGGTCCGCTCCCTTTCGCCCCGGGAGTCGATCCCGAACCGGCGTCGTTCGGACCCGTGCTGTTGGCCGTGCCGGATCGGCTTGTGTTGCCGCCGCTTTCAGCAGCGAGGGCGGGTGCGGCGGCCAAGACGAGGCCGGCAACAACCAAGGGCATGATCTTCATGGCGTATCTCCCTCATAAGCCGGCAGCCGGTTTCAGAACGCCGCCGGTCTCCCGGGGAACCCTGCGTCAGCGCGGCTGTTCCTGGGCGGGGGTTCGCCCGATCGCGCCGGCCACGCCGGCATCCTCGACACCGTGCGGACGGGCGCCGAGGCGAGCCTGAAGAAGGCGCTCGGTCGGACGATCCTGGCGGACCTGATCGTGGCGGCCACCAAGGCTGCACGTCATCGACCGACCGCACCCTTCCTCGGATCCGACTGGCTCGGCGGCGCAATGGGCGGTGCCTGCGTCCTGGCGATGATGCTGCTGGCCGAGCGGCGCGGAGCCGCGCTCGTTCGCCGGCAACACGGTGACGACCGCACGCGTCGCCTCCGTGGTCCTTGTCCATGACGGTCGGCTCGGCATCGTGCGCCATGGCGCATGGCGCCGGTCCCCGGCGGAGGCACGGTCGGCTCCCGATCGCCGCGGCGGCGTCGCGCAGAGATCCCCGGTCTCAGACCGACGCTCCGGTCAGCCCGCCTCGTCGGCGGCACCTGCTTTGGGGGTGGCCGCTTGCGCTTCTGCGTCGGGTATCCGGTAGCCGCGCTCCCAGATACGATGCTCGTCCGAACCCGTCGGATAGGGGTTGGCCGTGACCGGATCGCCCCGGTCCCGTGCGTGACGCCCCTCGTCGCTGATCGAGGCGGGTGAGCGGGTCGAGAGCGTCACCATGTGCCCTCCACAGGAAGCATCAGCGGAGGATCGGGCTCGGCCCAGCCTTCGATTGTGAACTCGCGCCGGTCACGCGCCAGACGGTGCCGCCGGCATCGTCGGCGATGAGCAGGCCGCCGTGACTGTCGACGGCGAGGCCGACCGGCCGTCCGCGAGCTTCGTTCGCCTCGGTCACGAACCCGGTCACCACGTCCTGAGCCTTGCCGGCGGGCTTGCCGTTCTCGAACGGGACGTAGACGACCTTGTAGCCGTTCAGCGGGTTGCGGTCCCAGCTCCCGTGCTCGCCCACGAAGGCGCCGCCCTGATAGGCCTGGGGAAGGGCGGTCCCAGTATAGAACGTCATCCCGAGCGGAGCCACGTGGGAGCTGAGGGAATAGTCGGGCATGATCGCCGAGGCGACCATCTCGGGCCTCTGCGGCATGACCCGCGGATCGACGTGCTGCCCCCAATAGCTGTAGGGCCAGCCGTAGAAGCCGCCATCCTTCACCGAAGTCATGTAGTCGGGCACGAGATCGGGACCGAGCTCATCACGCTCGTTCACGACACACCAGAGCGTCTTGGTCTGAGGCTCGAAGGTCAGGCCGTTCGGGTTGCGCAGGCCGGTGGCGAAGAGCCGGTGCGCGCCGGTCGCCCGGTCGATCTCCCAGATCGCAGCGCGATCCTTCTCCTCGTCGATCCCGTTCTCGGTGATGTTGCTGTTCGACCCGACGCCCGCATAGAGCTTGGTCCCATCCGGACTGGCGGTCAGGCTTTTCGTCCAGTGATGGTTGATGTGCCCCGCCGGCAACTCGGTGAGCTTCACACCCGGCTCCGAGATCTTGGTCTCGCCGGTCTTGTAGGGGTAGCGCATCACCGCATCGGTCTCGGCGACGTAGAGGTCGTTCCCGACCAAAGCCATGCCGAAGGGTGAATTCTGCTTGTCGAGGAGGATCGAGCGTTCTTCCGGGACGCCGTCGCCATCGGCATCCCGCAGCAGGGTGATGCGCTGGCCGGGCGTCTCAGCGGAATGGGACTTCCGCTCCAGCCAGCCCATGATGATCTCCTTCGGCCGGTTGACCGGCGGCGTGGGGCCACCGCTCTCCGCGACGAGGATATCGCCGTTCGGCAGGACGAGGATCGAGCGGGGATTCTTCAGCCCCGTGGCTAGCGCCTTGACCTGAAGTCCGGCAGCGACCTGCGGGGTCTCGCCGTCCTTCCAGCCGACAGCGCTGGAGACGTGCATCGGCGGGAGCAGATACTGGTGCGGCTCGGGCAGCGGCGGATTCGGCCCGACCTGCGTCCGCGGATCGATCGGATCCGGCCCGCAGGCACAGAGGGGCAGCAGGATCGCGATGGCGACAACAGCTCTGCCGTGGGTCATGCCCGCTCTCCCGCTTCGACGCCGACACCGTGGCGATGCACCAAACCAGCCCCGAGCCAACCGGTCACCCCAAGGATCAACACCACCACGGCCGACAGGATGAGCCCCGTCGGCACCACCGACGTGTAGGCATCGCGGCTGTGCACGAAGACGTTGACGATGCTCAGCGCCAGGGCCACCGCATTGCCGCCCGCATGGATCCAGGCCGTCCGGATCTGCCGGATCCGGCGGTCGCCGAAGAAGTCGATCAGCCCCGCCAGGACAGCCAGCGCCGCCACGATCAGCCCGACGCTGAGCAACCACGCGGAGAAATTGGCCCACTGCATGTTGGCAGTGAACCAGTAGGCGATGTCGGTCATCAAAGTCCCGACGAAGCAGACGACCGGGATCGGGACCAGCATGGCGTGGATCGGATGTCCACCGACCCGGGCGGTCGATTGCGGGGTAGCCTGTCTCAAGCGAGCATCCTCGTCACGCGATCATCTCGTGCGCCATTCGATTTACCGCGCGCGCCGTCGAATGTTCCCGCTTCAACCGCCGCAGCTTTTCGATCCGGGCCGGGCGGTGAAGTAGCGCCCTCAATGCGATCGGTCGGTCCGGTCCGGTGCTCGACCCTTGCCGCTATGGGTGTGGTGACTGTCCTGCTCCCCGCCGCCGCCGGATACATGTGACTTCGAGTCGTTCGTCGGCGCGCCGGGCTCGGGGCCTTCGTGACGGTCCGCCTGCGGCTTCGACGCGTCCTGGTGACTGCTGCCCGGTCCCCCGTGATGCCGGTCGGCCGCGGGGTTCTTCTTCGATGTGCTCATGAGTCGTCCCTGTCCCGCCGCGCCCATCTGCACCCCAGAACGCCAGCCAGCCAGCCGGAATGCATGTCTGGCGGATCGCATCGTCCTGCCCGGCCGCCAGGATGGGACGCATCTGAACCGAACGACCGGCCATCCGCTCCATCCCGTGTCGGATACTCGGCCAACCGGACGGGGAACCCACAGTTCCGGCCGTCTCAGCGGCCCGTGTAGCCCGCGGCTGCCACCGCCTCCCGAAGGCGCGCGAACGCGAGGGTGTAGCGCTCGCGGAGAAAGGGCGCCGAGGGCGGGATCCGGGCAGGCGACAGATTATCCTCCGTGTCGGACATCTTCACGAGAAGCGCGGCGAGATCACCGGTGTCGATCAGCGTGGTGATCCGCTCGGAGTAGGCAGTCCGGGATTGGGGCTTCGTGAGGATGGTCACGGTCCGAATGATGGAAGGCGCGAATCCGGCTGCGCGCAGGTCGGCCGCTGTACGCGGCGTGTCCTCCAGCACGTCGTGGAGCAACGCGGCCTGCATCACCTGCATCGGATCCACGTCGAGCCCGTCGATGAGGCGGGCGTGGCCGGCGCGGGCGAGGGCGGCATTGGCGACGCGTTCCAAGTGCCGCATGCCGGGTTCGCCGCTTTTGTCGAGCTGACCCGCATGTGCGGTGAGGGCAAAGGAATGGGCATCGAAGATCGTCGTCACGGGACCCCTCGCCGCAAACGTCTGGCCTCTACTGCTGCTCAGTGTCCGAATACGGGAAGTCGCCTCATAGCCACCGCGTTCCCGCGCATGCGCAAGCGGTTCCACGCATCGCCGACAGCGCCATGTACCGCATTTCGAGGATGCGGGATTTTCGCGATCCGTCAGAACGTTAATGGCGGCATCACTATTGCCCAAATGGCCAGGCATAGCCATTTCTTGTCTCTAAATCGGACAAGCGGTGGATCGCAGTCCAGGATTGAGCCAATGGCGTCCGTTACACTCGAGAAGCCGCTCGATGTCGGTGGTCCGATTAGCCGCCGCGCGGCCGCCCTCGCCAACGCGAAGTGGTTCCGTGCCCTGGCGTGGCGCGTTTTGCGGAGCGGTGGACCGCAGGCCGAGCTTCGCGCGGCTAACGCGCGGGCCGCGGCGTGGATCATCCTCAAGCAGGCCAAGCGCGAGGCCGTCGTTGCCCGCATGGCGCGCGAGGCGCTCGAAGGTCACGTCTGAGACCGGTCGCGCGCTGAGCGTGCCGGGTGGCCGTCCCTTCCCGACCTTCGAGCGGGGACGGCCTGCTGCTTAGCGCTTGAACTTGCCGTCGTACTTGAACTCGGGGGCTGCCTTCAGCTGGTCCTTGGTGGCGCCGATGATCGCCTTCCACTTCTTGGCGTCGGCATCGTAGCCGAGCGCGATGGAGCCCGGGGTGACCGCAACGTAGTGCTCGCCCATCCCGAGGAAGCCACCGACCGAGACGATATACCCGGTCAGCTTGTCGTGATCGATCACGAGATCCTTGATCTCACCGACCGTGTTGTTCTTCGCATCCGTGATGTTCAGACCGATCAGGTTGTAGCTGAGGACCGCGTCCTGCGGGACCGTCTCGAACTTCGGCGCGACGGTCGGGGGGGCCTCATTGGCGGCGAGGGCCGGCCCGGCCAGGGCGACGGCGGCGAGGGTAGCAAGAACGAGGCGACGCATCAGAATCTCCAACAGCCCGAAACGGGTGGCTGGTAAGCCCGTCGGGCCCGGCATCGTTCCGGTCGCGCACGGAAATGTTAATGGGCGGAACATGGAACCGTCGGCCATGTGCGCCACGGGGATCCCGCCGCTCACCGTACTGATCGAAACGCAGGACAGATCGGCCGTCCGACACGTCGGCGTCCCTGGCACCGGCGCTTCGGCGATGTCACGCCGAGGGCCCGGTCGGGAGGCAGACGTGGCAGGACAGGCAATTCGCGGTACGAGTGTTCAGCCCCATGGCGCCGGTCCCTGGATCGATGGGCTGATTGGCGTCTCCATCTTCAGCGCGTCGCTGGTGGCCACGCGGCTCGCGCTGACCGGCATGGATGCGCTGTTCCTGAGCGCGGCCCGGGCGGCCGTTGCGGGGCTCGCGGGCGCGGCCGCCCTCGCGCTGTTCCGGGAGCGGCGTCCGCGCCGCGGCGACGTGCCGGCGCTCGCCATTGTGGCGGCTGGCGTGGTGGTCGGCTTTCCGCTGCTCACGGCCCTGGCCCTGCGTACCGTCAGCGCGGCACACGGGACGGTCTTCGTCGGCCTGCTCCCGCTGGCAACGGCCCTCTTCGGGGCCTTTCGCTCGGGCGAGCGGCCGTCGCGCGCCTTCTGGCTGCTGTCGGTCTGCGGTGCGCTGATCACGATCGGCTTCGCCGCGCGCGGACTCGACACGCCTCCGGGGCCGGGGGACGCCTTGATGCTGGCCGCGATCCTCGTCTGTGGCCTCGGCTATGCCGAGGGCGGCGTCCTGGCGCGGCGGCTCGGCGGCTGGCAGGTCATCGCGTGGGCGACCGTCCTGTCGCTGCCGGTGAGCCTGCCCCTGACGCTGGTCCTGAGTCCCGCCGAGCCCACGGCGATCCCGATGCCGGCCTGGGCGGGCCTCGCCTACGTAGCGCTGTTCAGCATGCTGATCGGGTTCGTGTTCTGGTACCGGGCCCTGGCGCGGGGCGGAATCGCGGCGATCGGACAGCTCCAGTTGCTGCAACCGTTCCTCGGACTCGGCGTGGCCGCCCTCGTGCTGGGCGAGCGGATCGAGCCCGCCATGATCGGGGCCGCGGCGGCCGTGGCACTCTGCGTGGCCCTTGCCCGGCGCTTCGCCTGAGGCACGCTCAGCCCGATTTGGCCACGACCTCGATGTCCCGGTCGAGCCCGCTCTCGACCTTGAACTCCCGCGTGTAGACCTGCCCGTCGTGGCGGGCGATCAGCACGTAGTCGCCCTCGGCCAGGGTCACCTGCGGGAAGGCGCCGATCGCCTCGCGGATCGTGTCGCCGCCGGGCGTGAGCACCGAGAATGCGGTGCCGGCAAAGGCCTCCGCCCCCGGCGCCGCCACGAGCTTGAGGGTCACGGTGGCGGCGCGGTGGTTGAGGGTCGCCTCCGTCACCTTGCCGTTCTCGACACGCAGATCCGCGCGCTGGATCGCGTTCGATTCCCCGTAGGTCGAGACCACGTGGTAGGTGCCCTCCGGCAGCCGCAGCATCTCGCCGGTCTTGATACCGGCGCGCACGAGCCGACCCTCCGAATTGGTCCCGACCGGCACGAAGACCGAGAACAACACCTCGCCCGGGGGAATCTTCTGGTCGCCCACGGCGCCCGACAGCTTGAGGGCGCCGGCCGCGACCCGCAGGGTCTCGGTGGTGGGCTGCCCCGCCATGACGATCCGCTTCGACGCGCTGGCGAAGCCGTAGGTTACGGTCGCCACGTAGGTACCTGGGGCGAGGGTGAAGCGCGGCTCGGCCTCCGCGGAGCGCGCCACGATCGAGGGCCGCGTGCCGTCGCCGCGATCCTCGTAGATCCGCCATGCGAGGCCCTGGCGCAGCGGCACCCCCGGTCCCGACAGCAGCGCCGACAGGGCCAGCGGTGCATCGGGTTCCACGGCGGGGAGGGCGGGCGGCAGGTTCGGCGTCGTAATCGACGGCGAGGGCAGGGGGCCGCCGAGCGGGTTCTGGATCGCGTCCTGCTGCGCGCGGGCGGCCGGGAGCATCGCCCCCGAGACGAGAATCGCCAACGCCGTCGCGGCAAGCCCCGTGCGCATCGCTCAGACCTCTCCCAGTCGCCCGCCACCGGAGTCGGCCCGTCGGCGGATCGCCCTGCCACTGCATCCGGACCATGGCGACGGCAAGGCCGCACCGAACCGGCCGCCCTTCCACCGGCGGCCCGCGCATGCCACATCCGGATCGCGACGCGATACCGGGACAGAGCGCATGACCGCCACCCTCGATCTCCTGAAGACCCGCCGCTCTGTGCCGCCGCCGCTGCTCGACGAGCCCGGGCCGGACCGGGCGCAGCTCGACACGATCCTGGCGGCGGCCTCGCGCGTGCCGGATCACGGCAAGCTCGCGCCCTGGCGCTTTCTCGTGATCGCCGGCGCGGCGCGGGAGCGGGTCGGCGAGACCATCGCGGCAACCTTCGCGGCCGACAACCCGGAGGCGACGCCCGAGCGCCTCGCGCAGGAGCGCGGACGGCTGACGCACGCCCCCGTCGTCGTGGCGGTGGTGTCGCGGGCTGGCCCGCACGTCAAAATCCCCGAATGGGAGCAGGTGCTCTCCGCCGGGGCCGCCACCATGAATCTCGTGATCGCCGCGAACGCGGCCGGGTTCGCGACCTCCTGGCTGACCGAGTGGTTCGCCTACGACCGCCGCGTGCTCGACGCGCTGGGCCTCGCCCCCTCGGAGAAGCTCGCGGGCTTCGTCCATATCGGCCGGCCCCGCGAGGTGCCCTCCGACCGGCCGCGGCCGGCGCTCGACGAGATCGTCACCTACCTCTGAGCGTCTTTTTGAGCCGCGATTTGAAAGCGCGAACGCAGGATCTGATTCGACTGGGTGTCGATCGGCCGAGATCCTGCGTTAAGGACCCGTCTGCGTCGCCGCCGAGCCGCCCTGAGGCCGGGCCGGCCGCGCCTGGGAGGCCTGCCGGTGCATTACGATCTCGACGTCCCGCGTGAGGCGCGCGCCCTCCCGCATAATCCGCTCAAGGCAATCGTCGCGCCCCGGCCGATCGGCTGGATCAGCTCCATGAGCCGTGACGGCAAGCTGAATCTCGCGCCCTACTCGTTCTTCAACGCGGTGGCAGACGACATGGTCGCCTTCTCGTCCTCGGGCCGCAAGGACGCGATGACCTTCGCGGAGGAGGGGGCCGAGTTCGTGTGCAGCCTCGCCACCTGGGACCTGCGCGACGGCATGAACGATTCCTCGGCGCCGCTGCCCCGCGGGGAGAGCGAATTCGCCTTCGCCAACCTCGCAACCGCCCCCTCGCGGAAGGTGCGTCCACCCCGGGTCGCGGCCTCGCCCGCCGCCCTCGAATGCCGCTGGCTGCAAACCGTACCGCTGGTCCCGCTCGACGGCGGCACCGCGGAGAATTTCCTCGTCATCGGTCAGGTCGTATCGATCTATGTCGATGAGGCCTTTGTGAAGGACGGGATGGTCGATACCGGAGCGATGCACCCGATCATGCGCGGCGGCTATTTCGACTACTTCCACGCCACCGCGGAGACACGATTCCAGATGCGCCGGCCGAAAGGGGCAGGCGAGTTCTCAGGGTCCTGAAAACGGACGCCCAGACCCGGTTAACCTTGAGGACTTGTTTACCATAGCGGGCGCAGATTCCGGCTGTCTCCAGCCCCCGTGCGCACCCGGATGTTCCTGTTCACCACGCCGTCCAGCCCTCCGGAGAGCCCGCCGCCCCAGGCGCGGGTGATGCCGGGGACGGCCGCCTCCGGGCCGGTGGTCCAGGCCATCCGGGACGGGGCGATGGCGAGCGGGGTCGGATTCGACTACCTGCTCGCCACCGCACGGCGGGAATCGGCCCTCGACCCGACCGCCAAGGCCGGGACCTCATCGGCAACGGGGCTGTTCCAATTTATCGAGCAGACATGGCTCGGCGTGATGAAGAATGCCGGGCCGAAACTCGGCCTCCAGGCGCAGGCCGATGCCATCACCCGTCAGCCGGACGGGACCTACGCGGTCGCCGATGCGGGACAGCGGCAGGCGATCCTCGAACTGCGCCGGGATCCCAAGGTCTCCGCGGTGCTGGCCGGCGCGCTGACTCAGCAGAACGCCGAGGCACTGTCCGGCTCGCTGGGCCGCGAGCCGACCGCGGGCGACCTCTACGCCGCCCATGTGCTCGGCGCGAAGGGCGCGGCTGCACTGATCGCGACCGCGCGCGCCTTCCCGGCGCGGGCTGCCGCCCTTGACCTCCCGGAAGCGGCCGCCGCCAATCGCGCGCTGTTCTACGATCGCGCCGGCCGGCCACGGAGCGCGGCCGAACTCTATGCCAGCCTCTCGGCGGCCGCACAGGGCGCTGCCGCGACCGACCTTACCAGCCTACGCCAGGATGGGGCGGCCGCGCCGCAGGCGGTCTCGGCCTACGCGAGCGCGGCGACGGCCTTCGGCGGCACCAGCGACTTGCGCAGCCTGTTCCAGACGGATCAGCGCGGGACCGTTTCGGATGCGGCGGCCAAGCTCTGGCAGGCGCGTAACGCAGCGCAGCCGTCAGCCCGTGACGCGCCGACCTACTTCCCGCGCTCCGCATCCGAGACCCAGCCGCCCCCCGCGGCGGCGCCCGATCCGGCCGTGACCGGCGCGCTCGCCGCGACGCCACCCGGGAGCGCCCTTGTCAATCCACCGCTGCCGCCGCGGCGCCCGGCAGAGTTCGCCGGGTCGCCCTCCGCGTCCGGCGTCAGGAACAGCCTGTTCGCACCCCGGAGCGGTCCATGATCATCCGCGATTTCCTGGCCTGGACGCAGAACGCCTCCGCCAGCCAACGGGCCGAGGCCACCGCGGTGCTGACGCGGGCCTATCTGTACGGCAACCTGTCGGCAGATCAGGCGTGGGAAGCCAAGACCGCACTCCTCAGCCTGCTGGACGATCCCTCGCCCCTGGTCCGCCGGGCGCTGGCCGAGACCTGCGCGGCCTCCGCGCGGACGCCGCGACCCCTGGTGGTGGCGCTCGCCTGCGACGTGCCTGAGGTCGCGCGGCCGGTTCTGGCGCGCTCGCCTGTGCTGACCGATGCCGACCTCGTGGATGCGGCAGCCCTCGGGGATGAGCCGACGCGCGCGGTGATCGCCGCCCGCCACCACCTGTCGCACGCGGTCTCGGGGGCTCTGGCCGAGATCGCCGCGGCCGACACGCTTGTGGTGCTCGCCCGGAACCCGACCGCGAAGATCACCGCCGGTCGTATGCTGCGGATGGTGGATCGCTGCGGCGCCGAAGCCCCCCTGCGCGAAGCTCTGCTCACGCGGGCCGACCTCCCCCCCGAAGTCCGCCACGCGATCGGCCTCGCCGTGGCGCAGGCCCTGTCGGGATTCGTTACCGAACGGGGCTGGCTCGGCGTGGAACGCTGTGACCGCCTGCGCCGGGAAACCGGGGAGCGCGTCGCGCTCGAGGCCTGCGAAGGGCTCGGGGTGGCTGGTATCGCCCGGCTCGTTGCGCATTTGCGCACGACCCAGCAGCTAACCGCCGGACTGATCCTCCGCGCCGTGCTGTCGGGGCGGACCGACTTCGCTGTCGCTGCCCTGTCGGACCTCTCCGGCCAGGACCATGCCGGCGTCGCCCGGGCCATGCGCGACCTGCGGAGCTTCGCCGATCTGCATCAACGGGCAGGCCTTCCGGATGCCCTGCTGCCGGCCATGCAGGCCGCCCTCGCGGCCTTGCAGGACATGGCCCGCCGGGCGACGCCCGTCCGCGCTGCCGGCCTGTCCCGCGGGATCATCGAGTGCGCGATCAACGCCTGCAACACCCTGCCGGGCGCCGGAATGCAGCCCGTCCTCGTGCTCCTCAACCGCTACGAAGCCGAGGCCGCGCGCGACGAGGCCCGGGAGGTCGCCCGCGCCATCGCGGCGGAGGCCATGGCCCGGGAGACCGCACGCCGCAACGCTCAAGCAGTGGATGCGGCTTGGCGCGCCGCTCTGGAGAGCCAGCGCCAGACCACCTTCGCGCCGCAGGCCGAAGCCGCCGAGATCGACGTCGCCGCGCCTGACGCCGCGGCCGAGCCGCACAACCCGGTGGGTGCCATCCTCGACGCGCTGCCCGAGCAGATCCTGGCTTGGTACAGGAAAGACGAGCCGGCGATGGATTCGCAGGCGCAGGCCGCGACCGAGGCCGTGCTGGACGGTCTGGGCGACAGCCTGCTCGACCACTTCCGCACCAGCCACGGCCTCGCGCCACGCTCGGAGCCTGCCAGCGAGTGCGACAAGGCGAAGATCGCCGCCTGAACGAGACCGGTCGTCCGAGGCTACCTACTCGGCGGCCTTGCGCTCCACTGCATCTACCTCGGCGAGCCCGAAGCGCGCGATCGTGTCTTCCAGGCGCAGAGCGGCGTTGATCAGCGCCATATGGGAGAAGCCCTGCGGCGTGTTCCCACGTTGCTCGCCGGTGGCGGGGTCGATCTCCTCAGCGAACAGGCCGAGATCGTTGCCGTGGGCGAGCAGCCGCTCAAAGGCGGCCTTCGCTTCCGCGGTCCGCCCATCGAGGGCGAGGCAGCCGACCCGCCAGAACGCACAGGCCGTGAACGTGCCCTCGTCACCCGCGAGGCCGTCATCCATGCGGTAGCGATAGATCAGGTCGCCGACGCCGAGTTCCCGCTCCACGGCGGCCAGCGTCGAGCGCGTGCGCGGGTCTCGCGGATCCAACGCCCCGAACACCACCACGCGCAGCACGGCGGCGTCGAGATGGTGCGAACCGTAGGCGCCGGTATAGGCCTGCTTTTCCTCGCTCCATCCCTTGTCGAGATACTCCGCCCGGACCTCGGCGGCGATGCGCTCCCATTCCGCGATCGTCTCGTCCGGGATGCCCGTGATGTTGCGGGCTATCCGGGCCGCATCGGTCAGCGCGACCCAGATCATCGCCTTGGTGTGCACCTGCTGGCGCGGCCCGGTGCGCAACTCCCAGATGCCGTTATCCGCGTCGTGCCGGTGGCGGATCGCCCGGGCGGTGAGATTGTTCAGCACCTCCGGCAGGCGGTCGTTGACCTTCTCGGGTGGGTCATAGTCGACGGCCTCTAGGAAGACGCACAAAGCGCGCAGCAGCTCGCCGTAGATGTCGTGCTGGTCCTGGGCCTCGGCGAGGTTGCCGATCACCACGGGCTGTATGCCGTTCCAGCCGGCGAGGTGGTCGAGTTCCTCCTCTGGCGGCATCCCGTCGGCGATCCCGTACATCAGCCGCGTCTCGCGACCATAGGTACCGTCCCGCTCGCGTAAGAAGCGCAGGAATTCGGCGGCCTCGCGCACGTAGCCGAGCATCACGAAGGCCGTCACCGTGAAGGACGCGTCGCGCATCCAGGTGAAGCGGTAGTCGTAGTTCCGGTTGCCCGGGACGGCCTCCGGCAGGCCCGCGGTCGCCGCCGCCAGGATGCCGCCGGAGGGGGAATAGGTCAGCAGCTTCAGGCACAGGGCCGAGCGCATGACCGCGTCGCGATAGGCGCCCCGATAGGTGCTCCGTGCGCACCAGCGCCGCCAGTACGCCTCAGTTGTCTGGAGCCGTCGCTGGGCGCCTGCGAAATCGTCGATGGCGGCGTCCTGCTGGTCCTCCCCGTGGGTCAGAACGAGGTAGGCGGTCTCCCCCTCCGACAGGCTGAACCGGATCTCGGCCACGTCCCCGGCCAGCGTCGGCTGCGGATGCGCGTTGACCCGCAATCGCCAATCGGTCGCCTCGAACAGCGCGGAAGGCCCCTCGACGCTGGGCGTGCAGGGGCGGCGGGCGTAATCGAAGGTCGGGCGCACCCGGAACACACCCGTCACGCTGCCGCGCTCGCAGGTGAGCAGGCGGATCAAGCGGCTCTCGCCCTCGCCATCCGGGCCTTCCTCGGGCTCGGGGCTCGGCGGGTGGACCGGCATCACGTCGACCAAGCGCGCCTGTCCGGTCCGTGTCGTGAAGGTCGTCTCCAGGACGTTGGTGTCGGGCAGGTAGCGCCGCGCCGTCCCGGTGAGAGCCTCGAACGTCACGCTGCACGCGCCGCCCTTCTCGTCGTCGAGAAGTTTGACGAACAGGGCCGGCGAATCGTGTCGCGGCCAGCACAGCCAGTCGATCGAGCCGTCGCGGGCGATCAGCGCGCAGGAATGGGTGTCGCCGATGAGGGCGTAGTCGCTGATGGGCTTTGACACGGGGATGTCCGAATGACGGCCTCACCCGTCAGACCGGGCAAACGCTGAGCCGTGAGTTAGCCAAGCCGTTGCAGGCGGGGAGTCCGGCTCGACGATTCGCCGCAGGGTCCGGCGTCGCCGGTCCACGGGCCCACAGACCGAAGCGGCTCCCTCCGGGCCTCCGAACCGGCACCGGCGAGAAACACCTGCTTACAAATTGGATCCGGCGACCATCTTCGAATAATCGCGGGTTCGGGGCATGATAGGCCCATGATGCAAGCCGACTCCCACACAGACTCCGTCGCGATGAGTACGCCGACGACACCGCACATTCTCGTCGTCGAGGATGATCGGGAGATCTCGACCCTGATCGCGCGCTATCTGCGCGGCAACGATTGCCGCGTGACCCTGGCGGGTGACGGCCACGACATGGACCGGGCGCTCGCGGAATCGCGCATCGACCTGATCGTGCTCGACCTGATGCTCCCCGGCGAGGACGGCTTGAGCCTGTGCAGGCGCCTGCGCGGCACATCTCAGGTCCCGATCCTGATCCTCACGGCAAAGTCCGAGGATGTCGACCGGATCCTTGGCCTGGAACTCGGCGCCGACGATTATCTGGCCAAGCCATTCAACCCCCGTGAGCTGCTCGCCCGCATCCGCGCGATCCTGCGCCGGGTCGCGGCCGAGGCCCCCGATACGGACGAGCGTCGGCGCCTCCATTTCGCCGGCTGGACCCTGGACGTCTCCCTGCGGCAGGTTCTCTCGCCCGAAGGCGCGCGCATCGCGATCACGGGGGCCGAATTCGACCTTCTGCACGCCCTCTGCCTCCGTCCCGGGCGGGTGCTGTCGCGCGATCAGCTCCTCGACCTCACCCAGGGTCGCGCCGCCGGTCCCTTCGAGCGCAGCATCGATGTGCTGATCTCGCGCATCCGACAGAAGATCGAGCGCGACACCCGCAATCCGGAGTTCATCCGGACGATCCGCTCGGGCGGTTACCTGTTCACACCGGAAGTGACCCGTTCATGAGACCGCTACGCCGGATCCGCGCCCGGATGCGGCCTGCGACCATCGCGGGCCAGATCGCGCTCCTGATTGTGGCCGGCATCGCGGTGGCGCACGTGGTCGCAACCGCCGCCTTCCTGCTCCTGCACGAATCCCAGAACCCGGACGCGCTGCCCGGCGTGGCGGCGAGCCGTCTCGGCAACCTGACACGGCTCCTCGATGCGATCGATCCCGCGGCGCGGTCGGCGCTGCTCGCGAGCGGACGCAGCCTGCCGCTGATCCGCGTTGAGGCCTGGGACGGGACGGCGCCGCCCGGCGCCGAGCCGATGCCGGAGCTGCCGGTCATCCGCCGGCTTCGGAACGGCGCCGGCCATCCGGTGACGATCACCGATCTATCCGCCGGCGACACCGAGCAGGACCGCTCGGACGGCCGGCTGCATGTCGGCATCGTCACATCCTCCGGCGCGATGTTCCAGGCGACGCTGCCGAACGACCCCCTGCGCCCGCCCAAGCAGGGCGCCCTGATCTTCACGGTCGTGTTCCTGGCGCTCACGCTGGCGCTGCTCAGCGTCTGGGCCACCCGCGCGCTGACGGCGCCGCTCAAGCGGCTCGCCGGTGCCGCAGAGGCGTTCGGCACCCGCGACGATCACGTGGCGCTCCCGGAGGCCGGCCCGCGCGAGGTTCTGGCCGTCTCCCGGGCGCTCGACCGGATGCGGTCGCGGGTGCGCCGGCTGATCGACGACCGCACGCAGATGCTGGCGGCGATCAGCCATGACCTGCGCACGCCCATCACCCGGCTGCGCCTGCGCGCCGAGTTCATCGAGGACGACAACGCCCGGGCCGCGACCTTGCGCGACCTCGACCAGATGAACGGCCTCGTCGAAGCAGCCCTGTCCTTCGTGCGCGACGGTCAGGCCCGGGACGCGAGCAGCTTCACCCTCGTCGATCTCGCCTCCGTGGTGCAGACGGTCTGCGACGACTTCTCGGATATCGGCGCGCCGGTGAGCGTCGGCCGCAGCCGCCACGTCCTCGTGCAGGGCCGAACGGAGGAGTTGCAGCGGGCCATCACGAACCTCGTGGACAACGCCGTGAAATACGGCGGCCGGGCAGAGGTCCACATGGAATCCGCCGAGCGTGGGGTCCGGATCTGCGTGCTCGATTTCGGCCCGGGCATCCCGGAGGTCGAGCGCGAGGCGATGCTGCAGCCCTTCGTCCGTGGCGACCGGGCCAGGAACCTGAACGAGGCCCGGGGCTTCGGCCTCGGCCTGTCGATCGTCCAGGCGATCGTCGAGGCGCATAATGGCCGTCTGATGCTGGAGAACGGCCCCGCGGGCGGCCTTAACGCCGTGATCGAATTGCCGCTCGCAGCGCAGGTCTTCGCGGGGCGCGCCGCCGAGAAGGCCGCGCCTGTCCCCGCCGAGGCGGCCTGAGGGGCCGCCCCGCGACCGGTTGGGACTCAAGCCGCCCGGATGTTCTGCAGGAACTGCGCGACCTCCGCCCGGAGTTGAGCCGCCCGCGCGGCCAGAGCGTCCGACGCCTCCGAGACTGAGGCGGCGGCTCGGCCGGCGCCGTCCGCCACCCGTGCGACCTCGGTGATGTCGGCCGTCATCATGCCGGTGCCGGTGGAGGCCTGCCCCATGCTGCGGACGATGTCCTGGGTGGTCGCGCCCTGCTGATCGATGGCGGCGGCGATACCGGTCGAGACCTGATTCATGGCCTCGATCTGCGCCGTGACCACCTGGATCGCGCCCACGGCATCGTTAGTGACTGTCTGGATCGACGCCACCTGCCGGCCGATCTCCTCGGTGGCGCGGGCGGTCTGGGCGGCGAGTTCCTTGACCTCGGCAGCGACCACAGCGAACCCCCGGCCTGCCTCACCGGCGCGCGCCGCCTCGATCGTCGCGTTGAGCGCCAGCAGGTTCGTCTGTCCGGCAATGGTCGAGACCAACCCGACCACATCGCCAATCCGCGTTGCAGCCACGGTCAGATCGCTCATGGTCTGCTCGGCCCGCCGGGCCTCTCCGACCGCCGTGGTCGACAGGCCCGTCGCCTGCTCGACCTGACGCCCGATCTCAAGCACGGTGGCGCCGAGTTCCTCGGCTGCGGCCGCCACGGCGTTGACGTTGTCGGAGGTCTGCCGGGCCGCCCCCGCGACGCTGATCGACCGTTCGGACGTGCCGGCGACGGCGGCCCGCATCGTCCCGGACGCATCCTGAAGCGCCGACACGGCCCCCGTCAGACCCTCGGCGATCCCGCCGACAGACCGCTCGAAACCGTCAGCCAAATCCTGCAGCAGAGCGCGCCGGCTTTGCTCCTCGCGCAGGCGGACCGCTTCCGTGGTCTGCAATTGTTGCGCGGCCTCCTCGAGGGACATGTCGCGGATCGTCACCACGGCGCGGGCGATGTCGCCGATCTCGTCCCGGCGTTTGCTGCCGGGCACGTCGGCGAGGGCCTGACGGTCGGCGAGCGCGTTGAGCGCCCGGGTGAGCGCCCCGAGCGGAACCACGATCGAGCGCGCGAGAAGCAGGCCGAGCGCGGCCGTCGCCGCCAAAACGCAGAGGCCGGTCACGATCAGGGTCTGCGACAGCGTCCGGACGGCCGCGATCGCTTCCGCCTCCGACTGCTCCGCCACCACATTCCAGGGTGCCCCGAGTACGGTGAGCGCGGAGGCCGCGGCGAGGTGCGGCCCATCGGCACCCGCGAAGGCGAGGTTGCCGCCCGCCTTGATCCGCTCGGCGGCGATCCCCAGCGGTGCGAGGCTGCTGCCGGCCTTCACCCCGGGGTTCAGCGGCGGGTTGCTGCGCAACAGACCGTCGGCGCCGGCCGCGAAGATCTGGCCCGTCTCGCCGAGCCCATTTCGCTTGGCCAGGGTCTGATCGAACAGCGTCGGTGTGACCCGCATCACGATGGCGCCGATCCGCTCCGCCGCCTGGGCGGTCCCCATGGCGACGTTGGCGCGCTTGGTCATGGCACGCCCGATGAAGGCGGCCGGCGCCCCGTCGACCGGATAGGCGGCGAAATCCTCGAACAGGACCGTGCCGGGCTCGGCCGTCTTCAACCGCTCGACGAGGCGGGCGAGACCAGTTCGCGCAAGATCGGGATCCGATACGGTCCTGGCGAAATCGGCGCCCTTCGTCGTCGTATAGACGACCCGGCCCGCCTCATCGACGAAGATCAGATCGGCATAGCCCGGCTTGGCGACGAGCTTGCGCGCCACGTCATGCACCTTGACGTGCCGGCGCGCGTACATCGTGCTCATGCCGCCGCCGTCGAGGGCGACCCGCGCCTCGACCGTCTGGGGCGCACGGAACGCCTCGACGAGCGCTACGGCATCGGGCTTCGCCAGATCGAGGGTCTCGATCAGATCGGGGAAATTGGAAACGATCTGGGGATGGGCGGCAACCGCCTGAAAATCGGCCTCCAGCCGATCTGCCACCAGCTCAATGCCGTCCCGGTGTGCTGCCGCCGCGAGTTGCAGGCGATCCTGGGCGGCGCTGATCAAGCCGGACCTTGCCGTGTACCAGCTGAACCCGCCCATCACGATCGCGCTGAGCAAGGCCAAGCCGATCGTCATCGCGGGAAGCCGCACGCTCAAGCGCGATAATGTCAACATGGATGTCTCAGATCGTTCGCGGTAATGACTTCGCGCGCTTTCGCACGAAAGATCTGAAGATTTTATGACACAGACAGCATCCAATTCATGCTCGGCAAACTACGACAATAGACGTTAGCGAAGACTGATTTTCGGCCGCCTTAATCGAAATCCACCAAGACCAGTGGTCACCGACAGCGCGTCCTAGAGCGAAGTGTCCGACCGGTTCTGCAATGCGACGCCTCAGTTCATGCTGACGCGAATGCCAATTCCGGAGGAGCCTCGAACAGGTGCGTGTCGAAGGCGCCGGATGGCCGCCTCCCAGCCCACCATCGAACGGCGGCCCGAGCCCTGCTAGAGCGATATGGACGCGCCGACGTCCGAACGATCGATGGAGACGGGATGACGAGCGAGACGAATTCCGGCGGGGGCTTCCACATAGCCCTGATCGGCGCGCCGATCGAGGTCGGGACCAGCGAGCCCGGCGCCCTGATGGGGCCCGCAGCCCTGCGCACCGCCGGACTCGTCCGCGCCCTCGCCGACCTCGGCCATACGGTCATCGATCACGGAGATGTCGTCCCGGACGGTCCGGCCGGCGGGCGGGGTCTCGACGCCGTCGCGGCCTGGACGCGGGCCCTGTCCCGGGTGGTCGAGGACGCGCTCGCCGGAGGGGCTTTACCTCTGACTGCGGGCGGCGATCACAGCCTCTCGCTCGGATCGCTCGACGGCGTCATGCGCCACTGCGCCCGCCAGGGCCGGCCGCTCTTCGTGCTCTGGCTCGACGCCCATGCCGACTTCAATACCCCGGAGACTTCACCCTCTGGCAATGTCCACGGCATGCCCCTGGCCGCGCTCTGCGGCGAGGCGGGGTTTCCGCCCCTGTTCGCCGAACCCGCCCCTCCGGCGCTGGCTCCCACGGACATCCACCTGTTCGGCCTGCGCTCCATCGATGCCGGGGAGCGCGCCCTCGTCACCGCAAGGCGCGTCGGCGTCACCGACATGCGCACCATCGACGAGTTCGGGGTTATCGCGCCGTTGCGACAAGTCCTCGGGCGTGTCGCAGCCCGGGACGCCCATCTCCATGTGAGCTTCGACATCGACTTCCTCGACCCGTCGATCGCTCCCGGCGTCGGCACGACGGTGCCGGGCGGCGCCACCTTCCGGGAAGCCCACCTGATCATGGAAATGCTGCACGATTCCGGCTTGGTGCGCTCGCTCGACATTGTGGAGTTGAATCCCTTCCTCGACGAGCGCGGGCGCAGCGCCCGGGTGCTGGTCGAGTTGGCGGCGAGCCTGTTCGGCCGTCGCATCCTCGATCGCCCGACCGCGCCGATCGAGGCGGTGCCGAGCGATATGGCCGAGCGCGCATGATGCACGGCCGCATCCCGGCTGAGCTGGCTGCCGCCGTCCCGGCGGCGCCGGCACGGCAACGTTCGGTCGGCCGGGTCCGGCTGCGTGCCGGGCCGGCCCGCGCGGGCGGCGCGACGCGGATCGTCGACCTGTCGGAGGCCGGCCCTTCGCGTCTGCGTTTCCCGAGGGGGGAGGGCGCCTTGGAGGCCGTTCTGGTCAATACCGCCGGGGGCGTGGCCTGCGGCGATACCGTTTCCATCGGACTGGACCTCGAAGCGGCTGCCAACCTCGCATTCACGACCACGGCGGCGGAGAAGATCTACCGCTCGGACGGGCCGGACAGCCGAATCGAGAACTGCCTGTCTCTCGGTGCGGACGCGCGCCTCGCTTGGCTGCCGCAGGAAACGATCCTGTTCGACCAGGCTCGCGTGCGGCGCACCTTCGAGGCCGATCTCGCCGCTGGGGCATCCCTGCTCGCCGTGGAGATCGTCGCCTTCGGTCGAGCCGCCCGGGGCGAGCGGATCTCCGCCGGTCTCTTCAGAGATGCGTGGCGCGTGCGCCGGGCCGGGCAGCTCGTCTACGCCGACAGCGTCACCCTCGAAGGGCCGATCAGCGACCTCCTGGCCCGCCCGGCGATCGGCGGCGGCGCCCGGGCCTTCGCGACGGTCCTCGACGTCTCGGATGGGGCCGAGGCACGGCTCGAAGAGGCGCGCGCCCTCCTGGGCGCGGCCGCTCGGCCCGGGGTCGAGGCGGCGGCAAGCGCCTGGAACGGACATCTCGTGGTGCGGGCCCTCGCGCCGGAGATCGGCTTGCTGCGCGCGCTCGCCGTCCGGTTTCTGACCGGATACCGCGGCCTTCCGATGCCGCGTGTCTGGCAGTGTTGAGACGAAGCTGCGAATTGGCTGCATCACGGCCGTTGCCTGCGACCGCCGACCTCTGCTAGAGACGCGCACCCGGAGCTGTCCGCCAAGCTCCGCACGGCCCTTTGGCGCCGTCAGGATGGCCTCGTGGCGGAGTGGTTACGCAGAGGACTGCAAATCCTTGCACCCCGGTTCGATTCCGGGCGAGGCCTCCATCTTTACTTTCGATAATTAGGGCGAACGGTCCGCGCCGATGCGGACTGCGCTGCGGGCCGAGGGCCGGGCCCTTTCGCAAGATGAACCGGCTTGGTTCCGAAGTCTTCATCTTGACGCGCCCGTTTTAGTACGCGCTCGACTCTGGAACCCTTCTTGCCGAAGCGGTCGCTGGTTCGGCGCGAGAGTGCGCGTTGAAACAAAGGCTTAGAGCCGTGCCCGACTGAAACGCGCAGGGTACGCGACACGAGATCACGAAGCCTCTCATCGGCTATCCAACCCTCCGCCTCAACCGGAGGTGCCGGAGCGAAGCGCAGGCCTCGAAGGAGCCCTCCAGGAATCGCGCGGCTCGCTGAAGCCCTCCTTCGAGGCCCGCTGACGCGGGCACCTCAGGATGAGCGGGTGGATTGGATGGGATCACCCGCTCGCCGCGCTGTCGGGTGCTGTCGTGACCCGTGTGCAATGCGATCGGGCCCGGGTCTGCTTCGGCGGCAGGTGCTTCAAGCGCCGCGGACCTGATGCATGTAAGTCTCGATCGCCAGCTGCAAGCTGTGGGTTCCGGTATTCACCCGGGCAGCCGAGCCCCTGACTTGACCGGCCTGGACCTCGTTGGAGGCGGCCGCCGCCCGGACACCGGCAACGCTCTCGGAAACCTTGCGGGTATCCGCGGCGGCGCCCGAAATGGCGCGGGCGATCTCCTGGCTGGCGCTCCCCTGCTGATCGGTCGCCTCCGCCACCTCGGAGGCGATCAGGCTCATGCGCGTGATCGTCTCGCCGATCGCCGTGATGGCGTCGACCGTTTGGTCGGCAGCGCTCTGAATCGATCCGACCTGCCCGGTGATGCGGTCGGTGGCGAGGGCGGTCTGGCCAGCCAGCGCTTTGACCTCCGCGGCCACCACGGCGAAGCCGCGCCCCGCCGGGCCGGCGCGGGCCGCCTCGATGGTGGCGTTAAGCGCCAGCAGGTTCGTCTGTTCGGCGACGTCGCGGATCAGCGTGACGACCGCGCCGATCTCCTCGGCGGCTTGCGAGAGTGAGCGGACGGTCTGCTCCAGGCCCCGCGTGTCGGACAGGGCCGAGGACGCAATCTCGCTGGTGTGGCGGACCCGCGCCTCGATCTCGCGGGCCGAGGCCGAGAGCTCCTCGGCAGCGCCGGCGATGCTGTCGACGATCCCGGCGGTCTGGCTGGAAGCCTCCGCCACGATGGTCGCCTCCGCCGACATGGCGCCGGCATTGCCCGAAAGCGTATCAGCTGCCGCCTGCATGGCTTCGGCCGATCCCGCGAGGTCGGCCACTGCGCGCTGCGTCTCGACCTCAAAATCCTGCGTCGCGGCGACAAGCTTCTCGGCGCGAATACGGTCGCGGTCGCGCCGGATCTGCGCCTCCGCGTCGAGATCGCGCTTCTCGATCAGCGCCTTCTGGAAGGCCGCGATGGCGGCTGCCATCTCGCCGATCTCGTCGCGGCGATGCGTGAAGGGAATCGCGCGTCCGAGATCATTGGCTGCGAGCGTCGTCATGCTCGCCTTGAGCCGATGCAGCGGCTGGCGGACCTGCGTGAGAATGATCCAGATCGCAGCCAGCAAGCCCAGGGCGAGGGCCACCGCCGGCACTGTGATCAACGTAACGCGGACGAGCCTGCGACCTGCGGCGTCCTCGGCGCGGCGGGCGTTCAAGCGATCCAGCACCTCACGGCCGAGCGCGGCGATCTCGGCGACCATTTGCTCCCGGTTCTTCACCGTCGCTTCGTCGGTCGCCTGGATCAGGGCTGCCTTGGGCGACACCGTGAGGCCGAGTTCGGCCGTATCGTTCTGGTACGCGATGAACTCCTTCACAAAGAGATCGAACCGGCGGCGCCGATCCTCGGGCAGCTGATCCTCCATCGCCAGGAGGAACGGCACACGCACCTGCTCGACGGTGGCCAGAGCCTCATGGAGTGCGGACAGGCGCGACCGGGCCGCCGTCACATCCTCCGACGTGAACAGCGTCGTAGCTTGGACCACGGCATGCTCGATCGCCTGACCGAGTGCACCGGCCTGCAGCCCGGCATTCCAGATCTTATCGGTGGCCGCCGCGCGCTCTTGCTCCCAGTTGGACTGGCGCAGGGCGAAGACCGCGATACCAATCGCGACGAGGGCGAGGAGGCCCACCACCGCCGCGAGCTTGAGGCCAAGGGAGATGCGCATCGGAGCGAGGCCGCTTTCGCTAAGGCTAAGGACAGGTCAGATATACATCAGCCCGAAAATCGATACAGTTAAATATAGCCGGCAAATACGATAAAATTCGGACACCCTCAACCGCTTATATTCACAGGGCGCATTCCTAGACTTGAACCATACGTTTATGAGCTTCAAAATTTTGATGCTCAATTCGCAGCGCCTCGGAGCGGCACGATCAGATTCAGCCTCGGCCAACATCGCGATTGGTGTGGGACGCAGCGGAGCCTGAGCGGCCGAAAGCTCCAGCGGCGGCGCATTTGGACTCAAGCCTGAGCGGCTCTCCAGGGTGAAGCGCTCTCGCAAAGCCTGGGCGGCGATTGTGCGGCGGCGATCTCCCGCCGCAGGTCGTCGCATTGCGCCTCGGTCAAATCGGGAAGGATGTCGGCCGCCTGCTCGTCGAGGGCGGCAATTAAGTGCAGGCCGGCGGCCAGCCGCGAGAAGATCACGTGGACCTCCCGCTCGGCGTAGGGATCCTGGGGGTCGAGGCAACGATGGGTCAGCATATCGGCTTGGGTGTCAGCCGGTCGCCCCGGCAAGACCGGTCGCATAGGGCCGCGCCGTGACACACGGATGAACTACAGGGCGGGATATCGCTCAACCGAGAGCCACATTCCGCACGTTGTGTTGCCGAAGAGCCGCGCTCGATTTGCGAGGCACCGGCCGCAGCCGTTTTGTGACGGCGGATCCACGCCTTCGCGCACGGATCCCTGCGAAAGCCCTTGCGTCCGCCGGCTCCGGTGTGTACAGACGCGACCGTGATCCCCGATAGCTCAGTTGGTAGAGCAGGCGACTGTTAATCGCCTTGTCGCAGGTTCGAGTCCTGCTCGGGGAGCCATCCACCTTCCGATATTCTGATCGTGCCAAGCATTCGGCGCCCCATCCCAGAGTGGGTGTTGCGGCGCCAGAATAATGTCGGTGGATCAGCCATCGGCATTACCCTCCGCAAGTCGTGTTTGATGAGGACCGCGCACGGTGATCGCACGCGCGCGGCTGCCTGCGGGCTGATCGCAATGCTGGCGGCAGCCGATGAATCGATCGCGTGCTGAAATCAAACGGCGACGTTGAGCGCCAGGATCAGAGCGACCCGGATTCGGAGCGTTCCGTTCAGCGCTAGGCCAATGCGGATCGCCGGAGCATCCGGTTGCGCCGGACGGTTTGGCTCTCACCCGGAATCGGCAGATCGGCGATCCATAGAACGGCTCGCACGGCGCTTTGCCATCAGGCGACAACTTCGCACGACGCGCAAGCCGCGGCTTTCACAGGCGTTGGCGTCCCAGCCGTGTGTGACCGTACGATCGGATTTGGTTCAGCGACGCCTGCGGGCGCGGAACGCTCACAAGACAGCGAACGCGATGATGACGCCGCCGAGGATCAGGGTCGGCATACCCAGGAGGCCATTCGATTGCGCGGCCTCGGTTCCGGGCGTCGGGTTGACGGCCTGAGCGCGCGCGGCGGCGATGAAGGCACCGGAGAGGGGGAGCGCGAGAAGTGCCGATCTGATCACGATCCAAAGCCCGTTCGCACCCAATCCATCCGGCCGGCGGAGCATGGCCGCGAGCCCGGGGAGTCCGACCCCGGCGCTCGCGAACGATCGCGGTCCGCTTACGCGGTCTGCTGCTTCTTGAGGCTGCTCTGTTCGCCGGACTCGTCCGTCTTCGGATTTGCGAGTCCGCTGGTATTCCCGCCCGCCCCAGGCGCCGTCTCGGCCATGACCTGACGATTGCCCGCGTGGTCCTGGTACTGCTCGGTCTGCACGTTCTTGCTGTCGAGCCCACGCTCGTCGCTGTGGCTCGACTTGTCGCGATTGCTCAGAACCATGTTCTCCGGCAGCACGCCCTCCGGCAGCTCCGACATGGCACCGGTGCCCGAACCCTTGCCCTGAGCGCCCGGGCCGACCTTATGCCGACTTGCATTCGCCATCTTCACCCTCCGATGCGGATCTACGGATTCCCGCGCGGCGACGCCTTGGGCCGCCGTGCGGACGGCCATCAGCGGTCCTGCTGATAACCTTGGTTGGTGGTGTTCACCTTGGCGTTCCCGGCCTGTCCGACCTTGTCGGGATCCTTGGTCTGCGAGCCGGCGCGGCCCTGCGAGAGGGGCGCTTCGGTCGCGCTCCCGGGTCCTTTGTCGGAGCGGTTGGCCGGAGGAACGGGCGGTGGCTTCGTTGTCATGGGATCCCCGTCTTTGCCGATGACAGGCCAACCGCGCGCTGGCGGCATCGTTCCGGGCGACACCAACCCGGCACATTGTCTCGATCATCTATCGAAGCTTATGCGGAAAGAGCTTGGCAATACTGCCCGGTTCCTGGTGCCCGCCGCAGGGATCCTTTGCGGACATGCGGGTCTCGACGCCTGAGCTTGGAACCACGGCGCCTCGTCGTGGCGGCGGGTCTCCAGGCGAAACAATGTCGCGGGGGCTGGGTTGTGCAGGTCGAACGGACGCCGCTCCGATCCCCTGACCAACCTTCAGGGCATCGGACCCGTGTCTGCCCGCGCCGATCACGGCTGCGGCGGCGGCCCCGACCGCGCATCTTGCCGGTTCGGATCCCTCAGCGTGAGGTCATCCCTGGCCCACGCCCTTGAAGGACAGACAGCATGACGGATTTCCCGAAGCCGCCCTTCGACCGGCAGCGCCCCCTGACGCCGCCGGCCCGCGACGCCGACATGGATCCGCGCCCGGATTACGGCGAGGCGCATTACAAGGGTTCGGGGCGCCTGTCCGGCCGCAAGGCCATCATCACAGGCGCGGATAGCGGCATCGGCCGGGCGGTCGCCCTCGCCTTCGCCCGCGAGGGGGCGGATGTGCTGGTGAGCTATTACGACGAGCACGACGATGCTCGGGAAACCTGCCGCCTTGTGGAATCGGCCGGTCGGACAGCTCTGGCGGTCGCCGGCGATGTGAAGGACCCGAAGCATTGCCGGGCTATCGTCGACAAGGCGGCCGGGGCTTTCGGCCAGGTCGATATCCTGGTCAACAATGCTGCTCATCAGAAGACCTTCGCCAATCCCGAAGAGATCTCTGACACGGAATGGGAGGTCACCTTCGCGACCAACATCCACGCGATGTTCTACCTGGTGAAGGCCGCCCTCCCGTACATGAAGGCCGGCAGTGCGATCATCAACACGACCTCGGTGAACGCCGACGCGCCGAGCCCGCAGCTCCTGGCCTACGCGACCACAAAGGGCGCGATCCAGAACTTCACCGGCGGCCTCGCCCAGATGCTGGCCGAGCGCGACATCCGGGTGAACTGCGTCGCACCGGGGCCGATCTGGACGCCACTCATCCCCTCGACCATGCCCGAGGAGAAGGTGCACAATTTTGGCTCCCAAGTGCCGATGAAGCGCCCGGGGCAGCCCTGCGAACTCGCCCCGGTCTACGTTCTGCTCGCGAGTCCGGAAGCCAGCTATGTCTCCGGCGCCACCGTGGCGGTGACCGGCGGCAAGCCGATCATCTGAGCCGGCCTCGGGAACGGAACGGGGGCGCAGCTCTGGCCCGGAATGGCGACGGAGGCGGAACTTCCGTCCAGAGATCTGCGCCCCATCGGTGATCCCAGCACCACGCCGAACGCATCCCGAGAGCTGCGGCGCGGAGGACGCCCTGCCGCACGACGAAGCGGAGGACCGCAAGTCCGCCCGCGGTCCTCCGGCTTAGCGAATGCGTCCAGGACGACCGGGAGGTTCCAGCCACGATGCGGTCATGCTGAGCCGGTCCGCCAAGACTTTCAACCCCCGGACGTCATCGGCACACGCATGAAGCCATGCCCACGGAGGCCTGATCACTCATGGCGTCGATTTTCGGCCTGCCCCTGGTGATGGCCTCCGTATTCACCCTGGGCTGCATTCTCATCCCGAAGGCCGGCCGGCGCGCCGACGCCGTCACGGAGGGACTCGGCTTTGTGTTCCTGCTCTGCAAGCTGTTGAACGCGATCGCCCTGCTGGCGGTCTTCGGTCGCCCCAGGACCGTCGATCCGGCGCTGGGCACGACGGCCTCGGCCCCTCCGTCCGGGGCGGCAGAACTTGCCGCGCGGCCGATCCTGCCGGCTACGCACACGAACGAGGGATTGAAAACAAACGCGAATTTCTGGAACGCGCCATGCCTGCCCCAGACGCAGGAACGACGCGAGGTCTTGGCATGTCGGTGAACGCGGTATCGGGGACATCTCTCAGGCAGGATCTCGTCAGCGCCCTGCGCCAGGCGCGCGCCGCCAGCGCGCAGCCGATCGATGCAAGCGCCTTCTCGACATCGAGCCAGGATACGGGTGCCGCACAAGGTGCGAGCAGTTCCGCCCAATCGACCGGCACGTCCGCAACGCCAGCCATGTCCAGCGACCTGATGGCGTCGCTGCTTCAGTTGCAGTCGGATTTCAGCCAGATGGGTCTGCAGACCGGGGTCACCTCCGGGGGCGATCCGGACGATGCCTCCAACGGGACAGCGACATCCGGCAGCGCGAGCCAGGCCACGACCGGCGCGACGCCCGTCCACCATCATGGGCACCACGGCCGCCCGCCGGAATCGGACGCCAGCAACGATACGCAGGTCGGGCAATCGACGCCCGCGACGGACGCGACGTCCGCCTCCGGCGCCACGACGGCTGGAAGCGCCTCCGGCAGCGATCTCGGCGACGGCCTGCAATCCCTCTTCCAGCAGATCACAAAAGCGGTCGCGGCCTACGCGACAGGCGGGCCTCTCGGCATCGCAAGCGCGGCGCTGACGACATCCACGAAGGTCTGACCCACCCGCAGGCATGCGCCGCCTGGAGCGGCGCGGTGCGCTCTGGCATGATCGGGGTGGTCGGAGGCCGTCATGTCCCTCACCGTGCCCGTAATCCTCGGCAGTGTGCGAAGCGACCGCATCGGTATCCGCGCCGCGCGCTTCCTGACGGCGCAGCTGGAGGCGCGTGGTCATGCGGCGCCTCTGGTCGACCCGGCCGAGCTGAGCCTTCCGCTGCTCGATCGGATGTTCAAGGAATATCCCGCCGGCACGGCGCCGGAGCCCCTGCAGCGCCTTGCCGAGCTTTATCGACGCGCCGACGCTTTCCTCGTGGTCTCGGCCGAGTACAATCACGGCGTCCCGCCAGCATTATCGAACACCCTCGATCACTTTCTGGAAGAGTATTACTGGCGGCCGTCGGCGATCTGCTGCTACTCGGCCGGCCAATTCGGCGGTGTTCGCGCCGCGATGCCGCTGCGGGCCATGCTCGCCGAGCTGGGTATGCCAAGCATCCCGTCGCTCCTCCCCATCCCCCGCCTGCAGAAGGTCATCTCCGCCGAGGGTGTCCTGACCGAGCCCTGGCTCGAGAACGCCGCGCGGCGATTCCTCGACGAACTCGAATGGTACGCGGAGGCACTCCGCGCACGGCGCCAGGACGGAACGCCGTACTGAATGTCGCGCGCCGCGCCGGATGTCGATCCAATCACATTGCCAGCTTAGATTCGCTGGGATGCGAGACTGAATTTCGCTGTTGCAAAAAGGTGGCTGCGTGGTCCGGGGAAGTATGAGAGCTTAACCGTGCCCCCGAACGCGGATTGATTCCGATGAAGATCGATGAACGGGCGCTCCTGCAGGAGCGTGTGCGGACGCTTGTCTTGCGCCATGCCCTCCAAGCCGTCCTCGACCGCCTTGCCTCGGCGACTCGGGAAGCCGGACAGGACGCCGAAACCGAATTGTTGAGTCTGGAGCAATCCCTGGTCTCGGCGGCGCGCAGCATCGCCGATCGCGCGAGCGCTCAGAAGCTCGCGGTTCTTGTCGCCGTCGAGGATGCGACCACGACGATCCGCGCCGCGTTCGACAGCGCGCATGAGCGCCTCGACGCCATGGCGCCACCGCAACTCAGCCTCGTCGGAACGCCGACGGCGGTCGCCGCGTAACCGTCGCCGCCCCAAGCCGCGCGATCATCCGGCCATCCGCACCTATCGGGGCCGGCACGGTCGCGAGGCTGCCGGAGGAAGCGTCGCTGTTCGTCGCTCCCTCGCAGGTCCCGCCCGACACGAGCTTTCTCAGTGCGGCCGGACTTCGGGTATCGCCACGGGCCTATCCACCAGCTCGGGCCGACGGGACAGAGCAAGCCGTGCGGACAGCGACACCAGCGTCGCGAGGCCCAGCGCCAGGAATGCATCGCCGCCCGTGAGGACCACGCGCTCGAGACCATCCGTGTTGATGATGTGGTCGGGAATTTCGACGCACTGGACGAAGATCTCTGCAATGAGGCCGAGAACCAGCAGCGAGAGGCCGGCGTGGTGGCAGAGGCCGTCGATACCGCCTCGTAGCCGGGATTCTCGCTCGGCGCCCCTCCGAGGAGGTCGGCGACGCCGTGGCGTTCCTCCAGCACCACGCCCCAACCGATCAGGACGACGCCCATCCCCTCGGTGAGATGCCCGGCCTCACGAATAGCGCCGTGGTCGTGATATCCTGACCACCACAGGAGCGAGACAATCTCAACCAGCGCAAGCGCGCGAGGCAGCCCTATAATCGCGTTCAATGTGATGATTGACCAGCGATTGAGAAGCATTTTTGCCAGCATTCGGGACGCCATGATTTGCATAAATTGGCGATCGAAACGTTCGGAAACGGCCCGATTGATTATGCCACGCTATAAAGTGCATGCCTTACATGGCCGGTCAAGTCCAGCCTAAAGTCATATTCTTGGGACTTTGTTTGTCCTCTAGAATTTAACCACAGGCTGAGAGAAGTCTTCTTTCACGCAATATATATTTGATTAATTGAAATTATAACGTCGTATCATCTTGTTACGAAGACTGAAAAGGCATAAGTGCGCTCGAAAATTGGCGCGTCGGGCGACATCCCGCCGGCCTTGGCCTCGAACGCTCCCCCTCGCGGCTGAGGGCCTGCCCGGGTCGAACCGGCAGGCCTCAAAGGTTGGGCGTCAGCCCAACCGTCCCGGGCTCACTGCTTCGCGCGGTTGATGATCGCCCACAGCGTCCGGGCCACGGGCTCGGTGACGGTGCGGCGGTATTTGCGGTGAACAAGTTGACCGTTGTGGAAGACGTCCTGCTCCACATAGAGCCGCTCGCCGTCCCACCGGACGATGTTGTCGGATTCGATCGTCTCCTCGACTCCGAGATCGCCCCGGAGGATCGAGCTACCCGTCTGGCTCAGCATACGCGCGTCCTCGTTCACGCAGTCGGTTCCGTCGCGGAAGCGCCGCCCCGACGCATGTCTTGCGCTACGGGCGCCTCCCAGGCCCGGCAGCATAGGAGGGCGTTGCCAGACTTGCCAGCGATGCCACGGACGCAAATGGCCGACCGTAACGCGAACACGGTGAAATCCGTCCGCTGACGTCGCCCGGCGGCCCGCCAAGAGATCGATGTGCGTTTCTGCACACCCGGACTGGGTTGGGCATGCGATGTTCCTTGAGCGCGCCAGGGCTGCAAGCAGGACATTTCCTGAGCCCATGAGCCCGCCTCGGAGGCGCTCATGCTCGTTCGCCCGTTCCGCTTCATCGCCCCGGCACTCGCGGCCCTTGGCCTGATCGGCTTGCGCCTCGTCAGCCCGCTCATCGGGCCGGCGGCGCCCTCGTCGCCCAGCGCGGTCGAGGATGGGCGCGTCGTGTTCCGTCACTACCTGTAACGACGGCCGCCGGGGCGGCGTGGGACCCGTCAGCCGCGACGGTTCAGGACTGTCGCGGGTACGCCGCAGGCGGGCTGAGCCACCGGTCCGAGAATGATGTCACCCTGCTGGGGGTTGTTGACGGTGAACGGCGCCGTCTCCTGCAGACCGATGAAGCCGCGGCCGAGTTGCGGGACGAACAGGTCGCCGCCGAAACGCACGAAGCAGCGATCGAGCACGGCCTCGTAGTCGAAGGTCCTCTGTTCCACGGGCGTTCCACCGGCCCGCGGAATGCTGCAATAGGCCGAGAGATCGATCTGTCCCGGCCGCGACAGCCGCATGGCGACGGATTGGCCTGGGAGCAGGACGGTGGGCGGCCCGCCGTCCTGGCGCGCCACCAGGACGAGATTCGAGCGGTTATAGACGCGGCGCAGGCAATCCGCGGAGGCGGAGGCGGGGACCGAAATCGGCCCGGCGATGCCGAGAACGAGGCCGGCCCAGACGCACCAATCACGCTTCTTCACCGCAGATCCTCCGCCGCTCGACCGTTCGACCCGTATCGGCCGCGTTGCACTTGAACAGCGGTCAGCGTGACCGCGCAAGTCGAACGCCGCAGGGCGTCGAGCGTTCACCGATGCGCTGCCGATATTGTCGAGGCCGGTGGAAAACCGTGTCAGCGCCGCTCGTAGAGCAGCCGCGCACGGATCGTCCCCGGGATAGCTCGGATCTCACCGAGCAGCACCTCGGCATCGGCATCCGTGGCGTCGGTTTCGAGGACCACGTAACCGACCTCGCCATCCGTCTGGTAGAACTGGGCGGCAATGTTGACGTGACCGCGCGAGAACACGTCGTTCAGCCGGCCGAGCATGCCGGGCAGGTTGCGCTGGACATGGATAAAGCGCGTGCCGGTCGGCCGGGCGGGGAGTTGCACCTGCGGAAAGTTCACCGCTCCCACCGTCGAACCAATGTCCGAATAATCCACGAGCTTGCGGGCAACCTCGGAACCGATGCGCTCCTGGGCCTCCTCGGTCGATCCGCCGATATGGGGGGTCAGAATCACGTTCTCGATACCCTGAAGCGGACACACGAAGGGCTCGGCATTGGAGCCGGGCTCGACCGGGAAAACGTCGACGGCCGCACCCTTGAGGTGGCCGTCGCGCAGGGCTCGCGCGAGGGCATCGAGGTCCACGACGGTGCCCCGGGCGTTATTGATCAGGAACGCGCCGGGCTTCATCGCCCGGATCTCCGCCTCGCCGATCATGTTGGCGGTGGCCTCGGTCTCCGGGACATGCAGCGAGACGACGTCGCTCTGGGCCAGGAGATCGTGAAGCGTCTCTGTGGGTTCGGTGTTGCCGTGGCGCAGCTTGTCGGTGTGGTCGTAGAACAGCACCCGCATGCCCATGGCCTCGGCGAGCGTCGAGAGCTGAGTCCCGATATTGCCGTACCCCACGATTCCGAGCGTCTTCCCGCGGACCTCCAGCGAGCCCACCGCGGACTTGTCCCAGCGGCCAGCATGGGCCCCGACGGAGCGCGGCACGATCCGCCGCAGCAGCATCACGATCTCACCGATCGTCAGTTCCGCCACCGAGCGGGTGTTCGAGAAGGGCGCGTTGAACACCGGGATGCCCCTGTGGCGTGCCGCCTCGAGATCCACTTGGTTCGTGCCGACCGAGAAGCAGCCAACCGCCAGCAACCGGTCCGCAGCCTCGAACGCCTTCGCGTCGAGCTGCGTGCGCGAGCGGATGCCAACCATATGCACGCCCTGCAGCGCCTCGTGCAGCGCCTCTCGATCCAGCGCCTTCGGAAGCCGAATCAAGTTCGTGTAGCCGGCCGCCCGCATCAGCGCGACGGCGCTGTCGTTGATTCCTTCGAGCAGCAGGACCCGTATCTTGTCCTTGGGCAGAGAGAGCTTTTCGGGCGTCATCGGGATCGATCGTCTGGCAGAGGGCCATGGCGGCTGGAGGACCGTCGACCCTGAGGGTGAACGGTGAGGGATACGAGGCTGCCCTGTGCGATGCAACATGACCCGATATCGGACCGGCATCGCGCCATCGCGGGGGGCAGGATCTCGAGCGTGTCCAAGGTCTCGACGGACGTCGCCGCGCGGGTGCTGAACATTCGGGCAGCCCGACGCGCAAAACTGCAAAGGCCGCCGGAACTCTTGCAACCCTTATGATTTGAACGGCTCTGTACTGTTCATTGCACTCCGCCCGGCCTCGTGCCGGCGCTCGATACGGTCCTACGCAATGCACATCCGCACCGGCTTCACCATCAGCTTCGACACCTTCGGCCCGACGCCGATGCACCTGCTTCTGAACATCCGTCCGGAACACCGCAGCGATCTGATCACACCGGAGGTGATCACCTTCGATCCGCCGGTGGCAGCGCAGCAGCATGTCGACGCCTTCGGCAATGTGTCGACGCGCATCGTGGCGCCAGGAGGCCGCATCACCATGGCGGCGGATTTCACGATCGCCGATACCGGGCTTCCGGACGCGGTTGCGCCGGAGGCACGGCAGATCCCGGTGCAGGATCTGCCGGACGACGTGCTGATGTTCCTGCTCGGCTCGCGCTACTGCGACACCGACAAGCTGTCGCAGACCGCTTGGTCGCTGTTCGGCACCACCACGAAGGGCTGGGCCCGCGTCCAAGCCATCGTCGACTACACCCACGAGCGCCTGCGCTTCGACTACCAGCGCGCCGACGCCACCCGCACCGCCCATGACGGCTTCATGCAGCGCGAGGGCGTCTGCCGCGACTTCGCCCATCTGGCGATCACCCTGTGCCGGTGCATGAACATCCCGGCCCGCTACGCCACCGGCTATCTCGGCGACATCGGCGTGCCCAAGGACCCGGCCCCGATGGACTTCTCGGCCTGGTTCGAGGTCTACCTCGACGGTCCCGAGGGGCCGCGCTGGTACACGTTCGACGCCCGCCACAACCGCCCCCGCATCGGACGTATCGTCATGGCCCGCGGACGCGACGCCACAGACTGCGCCCTGACCACGAGTTTCGGTACAGCGCTTCTGGCGCGGTTCGACGTGCACACCGACGAGGTTTCCGAGATTATGGAGTCGCTCGCTCGGGCGGCCTGACAGCGGCCGCTTCAGAGGGAGGCGGTCGTCTCGCGCGTGGGCACGGAATTCCCGTTCTGATGCAGGAAGGTCGGATCGAACTCCGCCACCGCGACCAGTTCGTCCCAATTCTCGATCGTGAGAACGCCGCCGCCGAGCGTCACCAAACCCCGCATCCGCAGCGTCCGCAGCACGCGATTGAGGTGGACGCTGGTAAGCCCCAGGGCATCGGCGAGTTCCGCCTGCTTGGGCGCCATCGGACAGCTCAGCCCGCTGGTCAGGCCCATGCCGTGCTGGCGGAGATACAGCTCACAGAACAGATGCGCCACGCGGCCGAGGGCCTGCCGTCGGCCGAGACTGGTAATCCGCTCCCGGTAATGCGCCGCGTCGATCAACGTGTCGCGCCACATGGCTCCGATCAGGCTCGGGCATCGCCGGAAGAGCCGATGGAGCTCGTCATGCCCGATGAACGCGATTGTGCTGGCGGTCAGGGTGGCGAGGTGATGATCCATCCGCTCCAGATGGAGGCTTTGAAGATCCGGCATGTCGCCCGCGATGTAGAACGAGAGGATCTGTCGTTCGCCCTCCGACAATGCGGCGTAGCGTGAGACCCACCCCTGAAGCACGAGGCAGCATTGGCTCGGCTGTTCGCCGAACCGCGCGATGTCATGGCGCGCCGGGAGGTTTCGAACGGTGCAGGGGAGATCCAGGATCGCGGCACGCTCGGAGTCATCCAGGTGCACGCAGCTGTCGAGCTTTCGCACCAGCAGTTCCGTCGCGGTGCCGTTAGACCCGGTCGGCATCGGACGATCAGGCCCCAAGACCGGCGGGAACGGGATGCGGAGCCTGCCGGCACCGTGCGGGACGCGTACCGTGGTTGACGCAACGCACTTTCCGTCTCCCATTCATCGGCTTTCGGCCCATCCGCCAGCGAAGCCGATTCATCGTCGGGCGAGCGGCCAGCCGAGGAACGCGGCGCCCGATTCGGACCGCAACCCCTCTTGTGGCAGACGTACAGCGCCGCTGCGGCCGCGGGCAAGACTGGCAAGAGGCCACAGCTTTATCAGCCGCTCCAACCGGAAAAGCTCATTCGGTTGAAGTCACCGCGCTGTTGCTGTATGGCACGCGGGTCTTCTGGATCCGCTCTCGCGCGCACGTCTTCCGGCGCGCCCGCCGAGCCGCCGGACGGACCGCCCTCGTCATCCGTATCGACGCGTCGGCAAGCCGGTCCCCAGGGATCCGGTCGCCTCTCCCGAGAAACGCAGGGAGCGGCCGCGGCGGACGGGGGTGCCTGTAACGCGAGCCGCCGGCGCAACAGGCCTCCGAGGGAGGCCGTTCAGGAGATGGAATGACCGCAGGTACCGCTCTGGGGCACAGCCCGAGCCGCGACGATTTCGCCGCCCTCCTCGAGGAGAGCTTCCTCGAACACGAGATTACCGAAGGGTCCGTCGTCAAGGGTCGCGTCGTCGCGATCGAGAAGGACGTGGCCGTCATCGACATCGGCGCCAAGACGGAAGGCCGTGTCGCACTCAAGGAATTCACCGGTCCCGGCCGCGAGGGCGAGCTGAAGGTCGGCGACGAGGTCGAGGTCTATGTCGACCGGATCGAGAACGCGCTCGGCGAGGCCGTCATCTCGCGCGACAAGGCGCGCCGCGAGGAGAGCTGGGTCAAGCTCGAGAAGTCGTTCGAGAACAACGACCGCGTCATCGGCACGATCTTCAATCAGGTGAAGGGCGGCTACACGGTCGACCTCGACGGCGCCGTGGCGTTCCTGCCGCGCTCGCAGGTCGACATCCGTCCGGTCCGCGACGTCACCCCGCTGCTCGGCACCCCGCAGCCGTTCCAGATCCTCAAGATGGATCGCCGCCGCGGCAACATCGTCGTGTCGCGCCGGACCGTGCTCGAGGAGAGCCGCGCCGAGCAGCGCTCCGAGCTGGTGGCCAACCTTGAGGAAGGTCAGGTCATCGACGGCGTCGTCAAGAACATCACCGAGTACGGCGCGTTCGTCGATCTCGGCGGCATCGACGGCCTGCTGCACGTCACCGACATGGCGTGGCGCCGCGTGAACCATCCGTCCGAGGTGGTCACGATCGGCCAGACCGTGAAGGTCAAGATCATCAAGATCAACCACGAGACGCACCGCATCTCGCTCGGCATCAAGCAGCTGCTGGCCGATCCGTGGGAGGGCATCGCCGCCCGCTACCCCGAGGGCGCCAAGCTCAAGGGCCGCGTGACCAACATCACCGATTACGGCGCCTTCGTGGAGCTGGAGCCGGGGATCGAGGGCCTGATCCACGTCTCCGAGATGAGCTGGACCAAGAAGAACGTCCATCCGGGCAAGATCGTCTCCACCTCTCAGGAGGTCGAGGTGCAGATCCTGGAAGTCGATCCGGTCAAGCGCCGCATCTCGCTCGGCCTCAAGCAGACCCTGCAGAACCCCTGGGAGGGCTTCGCCGAGAAGCACCCGGTCGGGTCCGAGGTCGAGGGCGAGGTCAAGAACAAGACCGAGTTCGGCCTGTTCATCGGCCTCGAGGGCGATGTCGACGGCATGGTGCACCTGTCGGATCTGGACTGGAACCGTCCGGGCGAGCAGGTCATCGAGGAGTTCAAGAAGGGCGACATGGTCCGCGCCCAGGTTCTCGACGTCGATGTCGAGAAGGAGCGGATCTCGCTGGGCGTGAAGCAGCTCGGCGGTGACCCCTTCGCCGAAGCCGGCGAGATCAAGAAGGGCCAGATCGTCACCTGCGAGGTCATCGAGGTGAAGGATTCGGGCGTCGAGGCGAAGATCGTCGACACCGACATGACCACCTTCGTCCGCCGCGCCGAGCTCGCCCGCGACCGCGGCGACCAGCGCCCCGAGCGCTTCGCCACCGGCGAGAAGTTCGACGCCCGCGTCGTGCAGTTCGACCGGAAGGCCCGCCGCGTGCAGGTCTCGATCAAGGCCCTGGAAGTGGCCGAGGAGAAGGAGGCGATGGCTCAATTCGGCTCCGCCGATTCGGGCGCCTCGCTCGGCGACATCCTCGGCGCCGCCTTCAACAAGAAGCGCTCCGACGACGAGTGAGCCTGTGATGCCTGCCGCCCGGCTCGTTCGGGCGGCCGGTCACGAGAACCCGCGCGGGACAGGTGTCCGGCGCGGGTTTTCTTTTGCGGGCGGCAGCAATTCAGGTTGGAGCCGCGAGTCCGATCACCACGCGGCCGCACAGATGGGCGACCGCGGCGGACAGCCGGATCATTTTCTTTGCGCGCCCCGTATCCACGCCCGCGGTAAATGCTTAGAACACCGGCCTCACCCGGTTCGGATCGGGCGAGCCGAACGAAACCAAGGACTTGCCCGGCGCGGGGCGTGGCTCCCGCACCCCGTTGCGGGGGCCGGACCGGGGACTTCAGGGAAGGCACAGCATGGCAGCCGACGCCGAACTGCTGATCGACCGGCGACGCCTTCGCCGCAGGTTGTCCCTCTGGCGCGTGGTCGGCATCGGAGGGCTCCTCGTGGCGGTCGGCGCCCTCGGCTATCGCATCCGCACCGGCGCGGAGGGCGGCTTCGCCGTTCAACCCCAGATCGCGCGCATCTCGGTCTCAGGCTTCATCGCCGGGAGCGAGGCCACCGCCAAGCTGATGAAGCGCGTCGGCGACGCCGATGCCGTGAAGGCCGTGATCGTCTCGATCAACTCGCCGGGCGGCACGACGGCGGGCTCGGAGGAGATCTTCCGCAATCTACGGGCGCTCGCCGCCAAGAAGCCGATCGTCGCCTTCGTGGACGGGACGGCCGCCTCGGGGGCCTACATCACGGCCATCGCGGCTGACCACATCGTGGCGCGCGAGACCAGCCTCGTCGGCTCCATCGGCGTGCTGTTCCAGTACCCGGACGTGTCGGGCCTGCTCGACAAGGTCGGCGTGAAGGTGGAATCGGTGAAGTCCTCGCCGCTCAAGGCCGAGCCCTCGGGCTTCACGCCGACCTCACCGGAGGCGCGCGCCGCCCTGGCGGCCGTGGTGGGCGACACCTACGCGTGGTTCAAGGGATTGGTGGCCGAGCGGCGGGGCATGGATGCCAACCAAGTCGCGACCGTGTCGGACGGCCGCGTGTTCAGCGGCCGCCAGAGCGTGCCCCTGAAGCTCGTGGACGAGCTCGGCAGCGAGCGCCAGGCGGTGGCTTGGCTCGAGAACGCCCGGAGCGTCACGAAGGATCTTCCGATTAAGGATTGGAAGCCGCGATCGGAGAACGACTTCTCGCTCTGGTCCGCCGCCGGCATCGGCGCCGATCTGCTCGGCTTCGACGGCCTCGCGACGCGCCTGCGGACGGTCGGTGCCGAGGCGCAGGCCGCGCATGGCGGGCTCCTCGCTCTCTGGCGCCCGGAACCCTGAGACGCCGTCTCCACGACGCTCGCCCCGATCCTGCAAGAAGACCAGACGCCATGATCAAGTCGGAGCTCGTCCTCAAGATCGCCGAGCAGAACCCGCATCTCTACCAGCGCGACGTGGAGATCCTGGTCAACGCGATCCTCGACACCATTTCCGATGCGCTCTCCCGTGGCGACCGGGTTGAGCTGCGCGGGTTCGGCGCCTTCTCGGTGAAGCGCCGGGAGGCGCGCCGGGGACGCAACCCGCGCACGGGTGCCGCCGTTGCCGTGTCCGAGAAGGCGATCCCCGTGTTCAAGACCGGCAAGGAGATGCGCCAGCGCCTCAACGCGGCGGGCATCGGCGAGAGCGCCTCGGCCGCCGAGTAGGAAGGACTTGTGAGCGCGATGATCCGTTTCCTGAAGAGCCTCGTGCTGCTGCCGATCGCCGCCTTGGTGATCCTGCTGGCAGTCGCCAACCGTGCGCCGGTGCGGCTCTCCTTCGACCCCTTCAACGTCGATGCGCCGGTCTTCAGCGTCGATCTACCCCTCTACGCGATCCTGTTCGGGGCGGTGGCGCTGGGAATCGTCGTCGGCGGCGTCTTCACGTGGCTCGGCCAGGGCAAGACGCGGGCTCAGGCCCGGTACCACCGGCGGGAATCGGTGCGGTACGAACGCGAAGCCACGCGCCTGCGCGCCTACGCGCCGGAGAGCGAAGTGCCCGGACCGTACACCGTGCCGAATACCGGGCGTACGGCTCTGCCGGCGCCGCGGTAAAGTCAGCGCGCGCCGCGCGCGGCCGCCACGAAAGTCGCGATCTTCTGCGGATCCTTGACCCCCGGCGCCGTCTCGACCCCCGAGGAGACGTCGACGGCGCCGAGCCTGGTCCGTATGAGGGCCTCGGCGACGTTGCCCGCATCGAGCCCCCCGGAGAGCATCGTGCCGGGCGGCAGGTCAGTGCCGGCGAGGATCGCCCAGTCGAAGCTTCGGCCGTTGCCGCCCGGCAGGGCCGCATCCGGCGGAGCCTTGGCGTCCAAGAGGATGCGATCCGCCACCGCGGCATAGGCGCGCAGGGCGGCGAGATCTGCGGACGTTGCGAGGCCGAGCGCCTTCATCACCGGCCGCCCGGCCAGGGCGCGGATCGCGGTCACGCGCTCAGGCGTCTCGCGCCCGTGCAGCTGGATCAGATCCGGGTCGATGGCGTCGATGGCCTGGCCGAGGAGGACATCATCCGGATCGACCAGCAGAACGACGCGCTCGGCCCGGCCCCGGGCTTGGGCGGACAACGCGGCAGCGCGCGCGAACTCCACATGGCGCGGACTGCGCGGAAAATGCACGAGGCCGATCCAGTCCACCCCGAGCGCCAAGGCGGCGTCGAGGGTCTCCCGGGTGCTGAGCCCGCAGATCTTGATGCGGGCCGGGGGTTCGATCGCGGAGGCCATGGGCGCCTTATAGCCGATTACGGCCCCTCGACAGCCCGCCTCAATACAGAGCGGGCACGAAGACGTTGGGGATCGGGAAGCCGCTGAAGACGACCTTTCCATCGACAAGCCGCAACGGCGGCAAGTCCTTGAGCGGCGTGGAATCCGCATCGGCGTCCGGCTGCTGGCGGCGGCTCAAGCCCAGCAGGCCCCCGACGAGTTGGCCCACGAGCGCGCCCTGCTCCGAACCGAAGCGCTGCCCAACGATACTGCCGACGAGCGCGTCGATCCCGGCCGCCCGGAGATCGAGCCGGCCGGCCGGCCGGTGGGCGGCATCGAGGGCCATGATCCCCTTTGCCTGAACACGCTGCGGGCCCTTGGCCAGGGACAGGGCTGTGATGTCGAGGGTGCCGCCGGCTAGGCGCCACTGCTCCAGCTCCCGCGGCACCGGACCGGTCCCCAGAACAGTGGCTTTCGTCAGCGTCGCGTCGAGGGCGAGATCCGCGGGATCCCGGGTACCGGTCAGCGCGTCAAGCTGCGGAACCTGCGTCTGGCCCAGCCGCAGGCTGACATCCACGGCCCCCTCCGAAGCGTAACGGCCAGGATCGGGTCGGGCATGCAATTCCAGATGCTGCCCGGCGATGACGATCGGCTCGGGCTCGCTCCCGGTGACCGTGATCTTCGGGGCATCGACGACCGCCGAAGCCCGGGTAAATCCGTCCGAGGCCCCGTGGAAGCTGCCCCGCAGACTGTGCCAGGCGGCGTCGCCGATGAGCCTACCCTGCTCGACATGCAGCGGGCCGGCACTCTCGAACAGCACGAGGCGGGGCTGATAGATCTGCGCCACCGCGGTCGTCGGACCGAGGCGGAGGCGGCCGTCAGAGCGCTCTAACGTGAGGGCGCTGCAGCGCAATTCGATGCGGAATGGATAACCTGTCAGCGACCGGTCCGCGCAGGACCACGTGCGGCCGGCGGCGGCCTCGCGCGCCGTCCAGCCGTCGATCTCGCTGGCTGCCCGACCGCGGATCCAGAACCAGCCCGCCGACCACGCCACCACGATGATGGCGAGGAGGATGTAGGGGAGGAACAATCCGCGCCGCGACCGGCGTACATCACGCCGCGGCATCCCCGCGGTGCTCTCCGGTCCGATCCGATCCTGCACCATGCGTTCCGCTCCCCAGCGTGGGTCCCCTCAGGGACGTCGTGGCCCCGGCTTGAGGCCACGCAAGGGGCGAAACTGGGGCGGCGACGATGCCGGTCGACCGTCACGCGGGCCGAACCGCGTGCAATCCTCCGTCGGCCGCCTCAAACCTGAGCCGGCTCGATCGTATCCAGCTTCAGATCGGCGACGATCGCTGCCCGCTCGTTCTCGCTCTCCGCGAGACGATGCACGTGCATTTCGGTGGCGCCTCCCCGGCGGACCCGGTCCAGCCAAGTCCGGCGGAGATGGTCGCGCGGGCTCTCCTTCGAACTCGCAACCGACACCATCTCGGCGATACCCGTCGCATCACGACGCACGGCGATCACCACAGCCTCGGCCATCTCGTCGAGATCGAAGCCCCCGGCGGGGTGGACGCCGACCACGTAGCGGCGACCGGAACGGCCCCGCCATGCCGAAAGAGGCAATGCGGGCGCGCCGCGCAGGCCCGCGTTCGTCTTGAGGCGCTCTTCACGCACATCCTGCCTCCGACTGCGATCGTCCTTCAGGTCGCGAAGCGCGGCCGACCAGGACAGGGCTCTTCTGTTCGCCATTTGTTCCAACCTAGCGCGCGATATCCACAGCCGTCAAGGGCGACGTTCCTGAGACGGAATGTGGGAATTGGGCCGGTTATCCACAAGCCGGACGTCGTGAGCCGATGATCGCCCGGAGCCGCTGCAGAGGTCTCAGCGGCGGGCGCCTGCCGCGGCCGGTGACTCGTCTGATGGGACGGGATGCCCCGACGCCGCCAAGCCCTGCAGCCCGCCATCCACCAGGGCATTGGACGCAGACTCGAGGCGTTCCTGAACCAGAGCCTGGAATTCCTGGCGCGGCAACCCAGGGGGAATAGCCGGCAGGAACGCGATGATCGCGGTCCCGGGACGCCGAATGAGGCTGTTGCGCGACCAGAACAGGCCGGTGTTCAGGGCCACAGGCAGGCAGGGCACGTTCAACGCCACGTAAAGGTGGGAGAGACCCTGCTTGTAGGCCGGTGCCGCCCCGACCGGGCGGCGGGTCCCCTCCGGGAAGATGATCAGCCGGCGGCCCTGCCGGATGGCCTCCCCGGCGGCAGCGTTCATCAGGCTCATCGCCCGGGTGCCCTTCGAGCGGTCGATCGCCACCATGCCGCTTCGGGACAGATACCAGCCGATCAGCGGGATGAGGAGCAGCTCTCGCTTCAGGATGTAGGCGAAGTTCGGCAGCACCGTGCACAGGGCCAGGGTCTCGAGGGCCGACTGATGCTTGGCCGCGACCAGCAGCGGCCCCTCCGGGATGTTCTCAAGGCCGCGAAATTCGACCCGGGTGCCAGCAACCACCCGCAGCAGCCACAGGGTAATCCGGCCCCAAAGACGCGCCAGCCGCAGCACGGCGCCCCCGGAGATCAGCGTCGGCAAGCCCACGACCGCCAGAACCGTCGTCAGGATGTAGAAGCAGATGTTGAAGGCGAGGGAGCGCAGGGCGAGCATCGGAATCCCGGGCGTGTCGGATTTCCTGTAGCGCGGTCCAGCGCCCTCGGCCAAGCGCGACCGGTGGAGCGGGACCTCAGGCGATCCCGGCCGGACGGTCTGAGCGGATGAAGCCGGCCCCACGGCCCGCGATCAGCCAGTAGACGAGGCCGGCGCCGGCCCCCACGACGAACAGGATCAGGGTCAGCCGCACCTCGGCAGCCAGCAGGGCTGTGCTCCGGGCTGCATCCCCGGACCGCAACGCCCCCCGGGAGAGCCACGGCAGGGCCGCGGTCAGCCCACCGCAGCCGGCGCCGTACCATAGGAAGCCACGCCGTCCGAGGGTCTCGCCGGCGAGGCCGACCAGGGCCGGCGGCACGACGAGCATCACGGAGAGCGCCTTCACGAGGCCGGCGACGAACAGCGCGAGTCCCTCCGGCGGCAGCCCGGCTGACATGTCCGACAGCGCCATGTCGAGGCCCGCGAGCGCCCCGCCCGTCAGCCAAGCCTGCGCGGCTGGATCGACGAGCAGCGCCAGGACGAGGATGGCGAATCCGGTGGGCACAGCACAGAGGAGTGCGAAGGCCCCGAGGAGCAGGCGACCGAAGAGGTGCATGGGGCGAGCCTGTACACCGCCCGACCCCGCCCCGTCGCGAAAAAGCCGCGCCCGATCCTGATCGATCGAACGCGGCTTCGGAGGTGCGTCAGCGCTCAGCTATGCGCGGGTTCGGCACCGCCATGATCGCCGTGCGTGTGCTTCTTCCGGAACCGACCGAGCCAGTTCGAGAAGTGGCGGATCACCACGTAGAAGACCGGCGTCAGGAACAGGCCGAAGAAGGTCGCACCGATCATCCCGAAGAACACCGCGGTGCCGAGGGCCTGGCGCATCTCGGCCCCAGGACCGGTGGCGATCACCAGCGGCAACGTGCCGAGGATGAACGCGAAGGCGGTCATCAGGATCGGCCGCAGGCGCAGCCGGCAGGCTTCCACCGCGGCCTCGACCGGGCCGCGATGCTCGCGCTGCTCAATGTCGTGCGCGAATTCCACGATCAGGATCGCGTTCTTGGCGGCGAGACCGATCAGCACGATCAGGCCGATCTGGGTCAGGATGTTGTTATCCTGGCCGCGGAACTGCACGCCGGCGAGCGCCGCGAGCACGCCGGTGGGAACGACGAGCAGGATCGCGAGGGGCAGCGCCCAGGATTCGTACTGCGCGGCCAGCACGAGGAAGACGAGCAGAACGCCGAGGGCGAAGACCGCGCCCGCCGTGCCGCTCGCGGCCTTCTGCTGGTAGGCGATCTCGGTCCAATCGTAGGAATAGCCCTCGGGCAGGTTCTTCTTGGCGATCTCCTCCATGGCGTCGAGCGCCTGACCGGTGGAGATCCCCGGCTTGGCCACACCCTGGACCGGGACCGAGTAGTACAGGTTGAACCGCTGCACGATCTGCGGGCCGGATACCTCGCGCACCGAGGCGAGCGTGCCCATGGGCACCAGCGCGCCGGTGGAGGAGCGCACCTTGATCTGCGAGATGTCCTGCACCGAGGTGCGGAAGGCCGCGTCGCCCTGCAGACGCACCTGATAGATGCGGCCCAGCGTGTTGAAGTCGTTGACGTAGGTGCCGCCGAGATCCGCCTGGACCGACGAGAACACGTTGGCCAGCGGCACGTTCAGCATTCGCGCGATGGTGCGGTCGATATCGAGGAAGAGCTGCGGCGTCGAGTTGTCGAAGGTCGTGAAGACGCGCTGCACGTCCGCGCTCTGGTTCGCCTGACCGATCACCGCACCGGCGGCAGCCATCAGCGGTCCGATATCCGACGATTGCCGGCTCTCGATCTGCATCTTGAAGCCGCCGCCATTGCCGAGACCGCGGACCGGCGGCGGCGGGATCACGATGACCCGAGCCTCCTGAATGTCGGAGGTCGCCTTCAGCACGTCGCCGGTGATTGCCCCCGCACTCCGTCCGGTCTCAGCGCGCTCCTTCGCACCCTTGAGCGTCAGGAACATCACGCCGGCATTGGTGGTGTTGGTGAAGGTCGCGCCGTCGAAGCCCGCAATGATCACCGCGTTGGCCACGCCGTCGACCGTGCGGGCCTGCTTGGCGGCGCGCAGGATCACATCCGTCGTACGGTCGAGGGAGGCGCCGGAGGGCAGCTGAACCACGCCGATCAGGTAGCCCTGGTCCTGGTCCGGGATGAAGCCCGTGGGTGTCGTCTGCGCGAGATGGAGGGTGCCGGCGATCACCGCGGCGTAGACCAGCAACATGACACCGATGCCGACGATCCCGCCGGTCAGCAACCGGATGGTCCGGCCATAGGCGTTCGAGGTGGCGTCGAAGGCGCGGTTGAAGCCGTTCGCCAGCCAGTTCACGAACCGCGTCAGGAAGAATCTCGGTTCCTTGCGGGCGTGATGCGGGACCAGCAGCAGCTTGCAAAGCGCCGGCGACAGGGTCAGCGAGTTGAAGGCCGAGATCAGCGTCGAGGCCGCGATCGTGAGCGCGAACTGCTTGTAGAACTGGCCCGAAATGCCCGGGATGAACGCGGTCGGCACGAACACGGCGGCGAGCACCAGCGCGATCGCGATGACCGCCCCGCCGACCTCATCCATGGTCTTGTGGGCGGCGTCGCCCGGCGACAGGCCCTCGGCCATGTTGCGCTCGACGTTCTCCACCACCACGATCGCGTCGTCGACCACGATGCCGATGGCGAGCACCAGCCCGAACAGGGTCAGGTTGTTGAGCGAGAAGCCGAAGGCCGCCATCGCCGCGAAGGTGCCGATTAGCGACACGGGGATCGCGATGACCGGGATCAGAGCGGTGCGCCAGCTCTGCAGGAACACCAGCACCACGATGACCACGAGGCCGACCGCCTCGAACAAGGTCTTGTAGACCTCGTGGATCGATTCCTCGATGAACTCCGTCGGGTTATAGGCGATCCGGTACTCGACATCCGGGGGGAAGTTCTTCTTGACCTGCTCCATCACCTTCTTGACCGACGCCGCGGCGTCGAGCGCGTTGGTGCCGGGCCGTTGGAACGCGCCGATGCCCACCGCGGGGGTGTCGTTGAGGTAGGAGTTGGTCGTGTAGTCCTTCTGGCCCATCTCGACGCGGGCGATGTCTTTCACCCGGACGAGGCGCCCGTCCTGGGCCTTGATGATCACCTCGGCGAATTGCTCGGGCGTCTTGAACCGTGCCTGCGACTGCACGACGAGCTGGAACGCCTCGCTCTTGGCCGCGGGCGGGCCGTTGAGCTGACCGGCCGCCACCTGCACGTTCTGCTCCTGCAGCGCGGTGGTGACATCGGTGACCGAGAGCCCGTAGGCGGCGAGCTTGTTGGGATCGACCCAGATCCGCTCGGCATATTCGTTACCGCCGAAGATCGTGATGTCGCCGACGCCGTCGAGCCGCAGCAGCTCGTCGCGGATGTTCAGGTAGATGTAGTTGGCGAGGTAGTTCTGATCGTAGGTCTTGTTCGGCGAGAGCAGGTGCACGACCAGCATCAGGTCGGGCGAGGCCTTGCGCACGGTGACGCCGAGGTTGCGCACATCCGGCGGCAGGCGGGGCTGGGCCACCGAGAGCCGGTTCTGCACCAGCACGTTCGCGATATCGAGGTTGGTGCCGACCTTGAAGGTCACGGTCAGCAGCATGTTGCCGTCGTTGGTCGACAACGACGTCATGTAGAGCATGTTGTCGACGCCATTGACCTCCTGCTCGATCGGCGTCGCGATCGTGGCGGCGACGGTCTCGGCGTTGGCGCCGGGATAGGAAGCGCGCACCGTCACGGTCGGCGGCACGATCTCGGGATATTGCGAGACCGGCAGGCTCTCGTAGGCCACGAAGCCGAGGATCAGGAACACGATCGACGTGACGGACGCGAAGATCGGTCTGTCGACGAAGAAATGGGCGAAACGCATCGGTCAAACCTCTGAGGCCCGCCGGTCACCCGGCCGGGGCCCTGCGTCGTCGGTGCGGGGCGCGCCGCAGGGCGCGCGCGAAGGCAGTGACGGTGAGCCGGTCCGGCTCACGTCTTGCTCGGGGGCAGCTCGATGGTGTCGGGCGTCACCTTCGCGCCCGGCCGCACCCGTGAAGTGCCGTTGACCACGACCAGCTCGTCGCCCTTCAGACCCGACTGGATCACCCGGTAGCCGTCGACCTTCGGGCCCAGCTGCACGTCCTTCTGCTGGATGACGTTGTCGGGACCGACCAGGTAGACGATCCGCTTGTCCTGGTTGGCCGCGACCGCCTCGTCGGGGACCATCACGCCCTGGAAGGGCTTCGTCGCCGGCATCGAAACGATGCCGAACAGGCCCGGCTTGATGAACAGGTCGGTGTTCTGCACCGTCGCGCGCAGCAGGATCGTTCCCGTGGCGTTGTCGACGCGGTTATCGACGAAGTCGAGCGTGCCCTTGCGGCTCGGCTTGGCCTCACCCGACAACGCGATCAGGATCGGAACGCCCTTGCCCTGCTGGGTCTGCCCCATGCCGATGCCCAGGCTGTTCTGATACTTCAGGAACGATTTCTCATCGACCGTGAAGCTGAAGTAGATCGGATCGAGCGACACGATCGTCGTCAGCAAGGTCTGGTCGGCGCTGACGATGTTGCCCTCGGTGACGAGACGCCGGCTGATCCGGCCGTTGATCGGCGCCTTCACCTCGCTGAAGTCATAGTTCAGCTGCGCGTTGTTGAGCGCGGCCTGGGCGCTGTCGACGTCGGCCTGGGCGGTCTGCGACGCCTGCCGGCGCTGGTCGGTGACCTGCTCGGAGATGTTACCGCTGCGGGACAGGGTCTGGGCGCGCTCGAGATCCGTCTGCGAGAAGGACTGGCGCGCCTTGGCGGAGGCCAGCGCCGCCTGGGCCTGCTCGAGGGCCGCCTTGTAGGGTCGACGGTCAATGACGAACAGGACATCGCCCTTCTTCACCGTTTGGCCGTCTGTGAAGTTGATCTTTTCGAGGTAACCGGTCACCCGGGCCCGAACCTCAACGTACTCGATCGGGTCGAAGCGGCCCGTATACTGGTCCTGCTCGACGATCTCGCGAACGACGGGTTTCGCTACGGTCACCTTCGGCGGCGGACCGCCGGGGGCCTGGGCATTCGCGGGCATGCCCACGGCGAGGCCGATGGCCAGTCCCGAGAGGACGGTGAGAAGGCTGGGAAGCCGGCTGCGCATCGGGTCCTGCTGTCTAAAGGCCGACCACCGGTCGCGCCGAGCTTGACGATAGTTCCGCCGCAGATGCGCCGTAACCCGCGCGCAACGCTGTTGCTTGTGCGCGAGCGCACATGGCGGCCCGCTACGCCGGATGGATCCAGCGGATCAAGCGATGGTCTCGCCCGCGCCGTACCAATCCTTGAAGCCACCTTTGTAGTGACGGGTGATGTCGAGCCCGGCTTGCTGCGCGGCCATCAGCGCGTGAACCGACCGGACGCCGGACGCGCAGGAGAAGACGGGTTGACGCCCGTCCTCGGCGACCAGGGCGGCGACGGCGTCCGGATCGAAGCCGGACAAGGGGTGCGAAACAGCTCCGGGGATGTGCCCGGCGTTGTATTCGTGCGGTTCACGGACATCGATCACCAGCAACGAGCCTTCGGCAAGCCCGCGTTTGATCGTATCGCGATCGAGGTCGACAACCTGCATTGGCAGGATCTCCGTTCCGCCCGAAATTCATCAGCCGCGCTGACTGACGCTTTTCCATATTCGTCAGGTCGGAACGGCGCAACTCGGCGCGTCGAAGGTTCGGGGACGGTCGCCCTCAGAGAGCCGCGAGGGTGGGCCCGACGGCCTCGAAATGGGCACGCCAGCTCGGCGGGAGATATCCCTCGAGGCGGCGGGCGAGATCGTGCCGCAGCGGCGATGCCGGGCGTGCCAAGGCCTCGATCGCATCGATCCATCCCGGCCCGTCGAGGGGATCACGCAGGAGCGCAAAGCGTTCGGCGATCTCGCGATGAACCGGAATGTCGGAGGCCACCACCGGAAGCCCGGAGGCGGCGGCCTCCACGAGCGGGATTCCGTAGCCCTCCGTGAAGGACGGCATCAGCAGCGCCGTGCAGCTGCGCATCAGCGCGGCGAGACCGTGGGTGGAAAGTCCGGTGGCCTCGATGACATGGGCGCGCACGCTTGGGCACCGCTCCAGCATGTCGATGGCGCTCTCGGCCTCCCAGCCGCGACGCCCGACCACGATCAACCGAGGCGTGGCGGCGCCGTGACGCTCGGCCAGCGCACGCCAGATCTGGAACAGGAGCAGGTGATTCTTGCGCGATTCGATCGTGCCGCAGACGAGGAAGGTCGGCTGATCCGGCTCGAAACGTGACCCCGCGGGTCCGAACGCGTCCTCGACGCCGAGATGGCCGACGGCCACCGGCGGCCGGCCGAATCCTGCGGAGGCCAGATGATCGAGGGTGCGCCGGCCGGTATCGGCCGAGTTCACCAGGATCGCGGCGGCGTGCCGGCCGATCGTGCGCAGGCGCGCCTGATGCCGTTCGGCCTCGCCGGCGCGGCCGTATTCGGGATGGGTGATCGGGATGAGGTCGTGGACGAAGAACGCGGCGCGCACGTCCCGGCGGCTGTAGAGCCAGTCGAAGCGTTCCGGAACGTCGAGACGCAGGTGCGACGTGTGCAGGTAAAGGGTGTCGCGGGGCAACGCCGTGACCGGGCGGCCGCGCAGGGCGATGTCGGCCGCCGTCCGGAATTGGATCCGCCGCCGCGCGGCTTTCCCCGTCGCGGAGGGCTCGATATCCGGAGCCGGCGCGATTGGCGGAGCGCCGCAGCGGGTGGCCAGCCCGCGATAGATCGGGTCGGCAAGCGCTTCCCGATCCTCGACCCAACCGGCCGCCACCGCCTCGACGATCGCCAGCGCATGGTCGCGATCGAGCACCCGCGGCCCGAACGCCGTGGAGACGAGGCCGACGCCATCACGGGTGCCCCCCAGGAACGCCCGGGCGTAGGCGAGATCGACGCGATCGATTCCGGACGGGCTCGCGTGGCGCAGGCGCGTGACGAGGCGCGTGAGATCGAAAGCGATCGGTCGGTCGGTCATGATCCTCAGGGTTAGCCGGTGTACAGATGTTTCCCGTAACCGCCGCAGGCGGCGAGCGCCAGCACCACCATCTGGATGTCGGGAAGGGCTTGCACAGGCGCTGCGCGACGGCTAAGAGCGCCGGGCCCATGTGGCGTCGGAGTGTAGCGCAGCCCGGTAGCGCACCTGTCTGGGGGACAGGGGGTCGTCGGTTCAAGTCCGGCCACTCCGACCATTTATCTCCACGACACCGTTGATCGACCCGCACGGCGCCGGCCTCGCGTATTGCGATCCGGGTTCGCCAGCGCATGCGTCGGGGTGCGTCCGGCGTTGATTGCGATCTTCGGCACCGTAAAGTTAGCCTCGCCCGAGAGCCAGAGCGTCGGCTCAACCCGCATACCGCTGCAAGGCCGAGGCGAGCCGCGGTGAGGCTCCGGTCGCTCCAAAATGCGCAACCGGCCAAGATCGGGACGAACCGCTTGCGCGCGGTTCAGCGGAATGGAACCGGATGCGCACATGACGGCCCGCCCTGAGAGCCAAGCCCGATCGCAGCGTGCATGATGCAGGACACTTGTCTGCCGACCGGGTCGGCACGCGCAACCGACCCCTCTCCAGCACGGGCTACGATGTCCACACATCTTTGCCGATGCGCTCTCCTGGCCTGGCCCCTCCCCATGAAGAGGAGGGGAAAGCGCTTTTTCTGAGCACGTTGCGTGCTGGGTAGAGAAGTGTGGATCGACAAGATCGCACGGGGGAGGGGACCCGCGGCCCATTCGGCGACGGCAGCGTCACTGTCGTGGATTGTGCACGCTGCAATCGGGTGCGGCTCGAAGTCCTTGTCTTGACGCGCTTTCATGCACCGAACCGGCGCCCGCGTCGGTAAAGAGCGCCCTAATCGGCGGATGCTTCCGAACCGACATCCGCGGCGGCGAACGTGATCGCCCCGGCGGCTTGCCGCAGCTCGTATTGCGCGATGCCGTCAGCGAGCTTGACGAGACTGACGACCATGAGGCCGAGCAGCAGGCAACGGCGGAGGGTAAGCGCGGGGACGAGCATGGGGCGCCTCTTGGAGACGTCCGCACGATATGCGAGTCCATGGCCGGCGGCTGCCGCCGCGAAAGCACAGCCGCAGGGAATCCCGATGCGGCGGATCGGTGCGGCGTGCCGATCACGCTGCTAGCGCCTCAGCACGCGCTACGGCCCGGCATGCGCGTCCCTCACGAACCGCGCAATGTCGTCCGCGGTCGAAGCTTGAAGACTGAAGGGGAAGCTCAACGACCGGACGATCTGCCCGTGGCCGAGCCCCGCATAAATATGCATCTCCTGACGGCCGACGCCGGCCGGCAACCGGTCGGCAAGGGCAATCGTCCCGGACGGCCGCACGTCCTGATCCGCCGCGCCGGTCAGAAGCAGCAGCGCCGGATGCGGGCCGGCCGCATGATTGATCGGCTGCAACGCCGGGTCGACGCCCGTGAAGACCTGCTTGTCCAGGGGATCGGTCAGCGCCGAGGTCGCGTAGGGCCCGGCCAATCCGACGATCCCGGCCAGATCCTCGGGGCTGGAGCCGGCGCGCTTCAGCCATGTCGCGTCGAGCCCCAGCATGGCCGCCGCCCAGGCGCCGGAGGAATGCCCAGCCACCACGACACGGTGCGCGTCGCCCCCGAACTCGGCAGCATGGGCGATCGTCCAGGCGACCGCGGCGGCGTTGTCGGATAGTATGTCCGACAGGCTCGCCGTCGGGAAATGGCGATATTCGGGGATCACCACCACGAAGCCCCGCCGGGCGAAGGCTGCGCCGACATACGCCACGTCCGCCTTCGATCCCGTCCGCCATCCACCACCGTAGAGGAAGACCAGGACCGGACTCGGGCCCGTCGCGGCAGGCCGGTAGATGTCGGCCTGATGCCCGCTTCCCGCCGCGTAGGCGCGGTCGGCGTCCACATGAACCTCGATCGGGGCGAGCAGGTTCAGGACGAGCAGGGTGGCGCTGACCAGTTTGTCACAGAGCAAACCCAGCATGTGCGGCTCCGTCGCGGCCTACTAGAATGCCGGCCAAGCGGCCCTTGAGGAGCCACCAACGCGGCGCAAGAAGATCCGCCTGACATGCGGCGTATCGATCCGACGTGTCGTCTATCGCGTCCGGTGAAGACTTTCCCTTCGTGCGAAAGACTTAGATCACCTCCAGAACGACAAGCCGATCGGTGACCTGAGTGGGAATGCGCGGCGCCGCGGGAAGGACCTGCACGCTCACGGAGCCGTCATCCGCGAAGCGATGCAGGCGGGCCATCCGCGGCGTTCGCGACAGGAGCATGCCCACCGCTTGCGGCGGCGCATCGGGCCGGGGCGCGAGGCTGCGCCGGTCCCAGCCGTCGAGACCGAGCCAGAGCGGCACCAGCACCGCGCCGTCCCGCCGGGCGAATTGCGCGGAGACGAGAGCCGGCACCGCAGGGTTCGCCACCGTGATTTCACCCGCGAAGGGCGCGCCCGTCGCGTCGCCGCCCTTGAAAAGGGCGACGAGGTTGCGGACGGCCGCGAAGGCCGGGGTCGGCCGGCCATCGTAGGCGAGGAGACCGAAGCGGCTCTCCGGATCGCCGTCGCCGTGATCGAAGCTGGCGATCAGCTCGTACAGGTAGGTCCGCCGCACGCCCTGCAGGTAGCTCCACAGGAGCAGGCGCGGCAGGTAGCGGGCCCGGATCCCCTCCGAAACGGGCAGGTGCGCGCTGCCGGTGGCGAGCGCGGTATGGTAGCCGTTCTCGGTGGCGATCACCGGCGCCGGGCCGAAGACCGGCCGGGCCGCCGCGACGAAGCGAGCGAGGCTGCCGCCTCCGCTGGTCTCCGGATGCTCGGCGCCGGGATAGGCGTGGATGTTGCCGAGATCGACCGCGCCCGCGAGGTCCTGCGCGGCCGCGACGTTACCCTGGATGTAGCTCGGTCCCGCGACCTTGACGCCGGGTTGCCGGGGATCCGCTCTGACCGCCCGGAACAGGGCCGCCTGATGGTCGGCCGAGAGGCGCGGGTAATCGCGCCGGCTGGCGATCGGCGGCTCGTTGCCGCCCTCCGCGACGACGAGTCCGCCGCCGGCCCATCGCGCGATCTCGGCGAAGCGCTCCGGCGGGACACGCGGGCCCGGGGTCAGGCCGTCATAGAAGACGAGGCTGAAGCGATAGCCACGGGCGGCGAGTGCGGCGATCCGCGCGAATTGGCCGGCCGGCTCCGTGCCGGTGAGCACGATGTCGTCGCGCAGATGATGCAGGCCGAGTTCATCGAGGGCGGCCACACAGGCGGCGTAACGCTCGACATAGGGCGTGCCGCCATGGCCGAAATGGACGTTCACGCCGATCGCGTCGATCAGGTCCTCGCAACGGTGCGGGGGCGTGGCCGCGTTGGCGGGTCCCGCCGCGAGGAAGCCCGCTGTCAGGGCCAGGGCCGAGCGGCGGGTGACGATGCTCACGCCGGGGTCGTCACGGTCTGAAGCGATCGGGTGCCGGTTGGAATCGGCTGCTCCGCCCGCGGCGCGGGAACCCGGCGGGTCGCGCGCAGAAGCTCGCGCACGGCTGAGCCAAGAGCGGCCTGAGCCTCGACGGATCCGAGATTGTGGTCCGCCTCCGGTACGATCGTCACAGGGGCGCCGAGGCGTCGGTCGGCGCGGCCGGGGGTGCAGCCCAGGTGACGGCGCAAGGCGGCCAAGCCGGGATCGCCCGCGCTGTAGAGCAGACGGATCGCGACCCCGCGGCGCCCAAGCGTGGCGACGCGCCGGGCGACGGATCCACCGGGCGCCAGCGGTCGCCATGCCCGGCGGATCCGCCGCAGCACCGCAGCGAAGCCGCGCCGGACCAGGACGTCGGCGATCTTGCCGACGCGGATCTGCCCGCGGAGCAGCCGGCGCCAGGTCGCGCCCTGCGTGAGCAGCGCCGCATAGGTCGACGCGCTGCCGTAGGTCTGGCGGATGACGCTGTCGACGCTCTGATCCGGGTCCCAGTCGAAGCAGTAGAGATTGATGAGCAGCGCCCCGTCGATCCGCGGATCGCGGCAGAGTGCGTGGAAGGCCGCGTATGCGCCGCTGCACCCGCCGACCAGGACGACGGGGCCGCGCCCGGCGATGTGATCGACCGCCCGGATCACATCGGCGAACCCGTCCGGTGCGAAAAGCGGCCGGCTTCCGTCCGGCCGGTCGGCGCTGTCGCCGACGCCGGAGACGTCGAACCGGACGGAAGCCACACCCTCGGCCGCAAGGCTGCGCGCGAGATTCGTCGTTTGCCGCCCCCAGCCCGACCGGACGGTCATGCCGGTGGAAACGAACAGAATCGTCGGCGCACCCGGTTCCGGCCTGTCCGGTGCGCAGCTTATCCCGAACAGACGGGAGGCGAGCTGGAGCGGCTCCTCGCGCCAGCCGGCGCCGGCGAGATGCGCCGGGACCGGCGCCGTCGAGGCTGTCCCGATCGGACCGACGCCCTCCGTCGCGAAAGCGGTGATGCGGGCGAAATCCGACTCCGGCACCGTCGCGAAGATCGGATCGCCCACCAGATGCGCGAGACCCGCGAAGGATCCGGTCTCGACGGCGCAGCCAAGGGCGCCAAGACGCGCGGCCAGGGCGCCGGGGTCAGTGGCCAGGAGCAGCACGCGGGGCGCGGGCGGCGTCGCAATCCGCGCGAGGTTGAGGGCGGACAGCTCGGCCTGGAAGGCGGCGTCCATGCGGAAGCCGCCGACAAGGAGGCTCTCCGGCTCAGCGGGCGCGGCGGAGCCGTCGGGCAGGCGCCCGATCGTCTGGGCGCGCAGCCGCATCTCGCGCAGATAGGCGCGTCCGGTGGCCACCGGCGCCAGCAGAACGAGGCGGTTGACGGGCTCGGCCTCCGCGGCCAGGGCCGCGAAGGCGGCGCCGAGGCGCAGGCCGACGAGGATAATCTCCGCGACGCCGGCGGTCTCGCGCAGGAACCGTATCGCCTGCCGAATCGCGGCAATGCAGGCCTCGACCCCCCCGGTCTCGGGATCGGCGGAATCGCCCTCGCCGGGATAGTCGAAGCGCACGGTCGGACAGCCGGACGCGGCGAGCTGCTCGGCCAGCACCCGCCAGGGGCGATGGGCCGCCATCTGCTCGAACCCGTAGGCGCCGCAGAGCACCACGCCGCGCCGCCCGCCGGCTGGATGAAACCAGCCGAAGAGCCCTTCGAACGTCACCGGAGCCGGGTCGAGCCGGCCGAAGGAGGGCGCCGTCGCGGGTCGGGCGTCAAGCATCATGACCGAACTCCGCACTCTCGTTGGTGTTGAGGGCCCGGACGAGGCCGCGGGGGATGCGGGACTGACCCGGGAAGGTGATGAGCCGGGACGTTCCAGGTGCCAGATGGAAGCCATTGTCATCCGGGCGCGCATCGGGGGCGCGGATCTGCACGCCGAGGGCGAGGGCGTCCGTGCTGATCCGCAGGGCCGGACCGGAGTGGGTCGTCACCGGCTCGGCGCGCAGCCCGATCGCGTCCTGGGTGATCGGGCGCGGGCCGGGGAAGTGAAAGCTCTCGGCGATCACGAGACCATCCCGGTCGCTCAGCCGGGCGTGCGCGACATCGTGGATTCGCGGTCCGAACCGGTAGCTGTCGGTGGCGTCGAAGAAGCGGCCGAGCAGCTCGGACGATGTCAGCGTCAGCGTGGCGCGGGCCCCCAGCACCACGGAGCGCTCGGCCCGCGCCGCGACGCGGCCGCCGCGATCGGCCAGAATCAGCGCAACCGTCAGATCGCGGGATTCCGCGGTCTCGTTGAGGATGTGGACGTGCAGACCGTCCAGCCCCTCGTCGGTGAGGAGGACCTGAACCGGCCGGAAGGCCCGCTTCAGGGCGTACCATGCGGATTTGGGGCGCTGCGTCCAGTCGATCACGCCCCAGCCGGCACCGGGGCCGAGATCGCGGAGCATCAGGACCAGACCGCCGGCGGTCGGCGAGCGCGGCCGGCGCCACTCGGCAAAGGTCGCCTCCATCACTTCGGCCACGGCCGCGCGGCCGAGATCGAGGTAGCGCTGCGGATCGTGGATGCGCAGCTCGGCCGGATCGACGCCGTAGAGGAGACCGACATAATGGTCGCGGACCGTCTCGAAATCCCAATCGGCGCCCCGGTCGCGGGGAATGCCGGCCAACCAGTCCGGATCGCCCGGCGAGGCCGGCCCCGGCGTGCCGGGTTCGGCCGGGTTGGCGAAGGCGAGGCATTCGCTGGCGAACCCGACTTCGGCCCGGCGGGCGTCGTCCAGGGGGCGGCGATAGGCGCCGACGCCGAAGTAATGGGTGCAGCCGGCGCGTGGCGAGAAGGGCAGGGCGCCACCGGAGGGCGAATTCGGCACGACCACGAGATCCGGGCGCTGAGCCGCGGCCAGAGCGGGCAGGGCGCTCGTGCAGAACGCATCGGCCCAGACCGCGCGCGGCGCACCGAGCATGGCGGCCTGCTGCCAGACCTCGCTGCCGCCGCATAGGATGCAGAGCGACGGCGCCGTCTGCGTCCGGTCGAGCAAGGCGGTGACCTCGCCGGTGAGGATGGCGGAGAAATCCGGGTCGTCGTGCGGGTAGTCGAAATTGGCGAGCATCAGGTCCTGCCAGACCAGGATGCCGAGTTCGTCGCAGAGATCGAAGAACTCCGTCTCCGGATAGAGTGTCGTCCCCGGGACGCGCAGCATGTTCATGCCGGCCTCCCGCGCCAGCATGAGCAGCGTCCGGGCTCCGTCTGGCCCGAGCCCGACGAGATCCGGGGGCGTCCAGACGGCACCACGGCAGAAAATGGGCACGCCGTTGACCGCCAGCGACAGGCCCTCTTCGAACGGGCGCGTCAGCGACAGGGCGCGGAAGCCGACTCGGCCGAGATCGACGCCGGCACCGTCGATCTCGGCTGAGACCATGTGAAGGGCCGGCGCGCCGTGGGTGTGTGGCCACCAGAGAGCGACCCCGGGCAGCATCAATTCACCCGCGAACAGACCGGTCCCGATCTCGCTGAGCGGCACCGCCCCCCCGGCGCATCGAAGCGTGACCGCCTCCGCGCGGCCAACGCATGTCAGGCGTGCGGTCAGGCGACCGGTCGAGCCGTCGAGGCTGGCGCGCAGGTCGACCGAGGCGATCCCGGGGCGCTCAGGCTCGACGGTGATCGGCCGGTAGGGCCCCACGAGATCGATTTCCGGGGACCAGCCTGGCATGAAGCCGAGAGCGCTGGTGCGCACATGGCGGAGCGATCCCGGCGTGATCATCCGCGGCCGCCAGCGCCCACGCTTGGCCGGGCGGTCGAGTTCCGCGCGCAGCGACCGGAAGCAGAGGGCAAGGTCGGATTGGCCCCCCAGTTCGACCCGGACGCTATGCGGCTCGAACATCGAGCGGGTTGCGCGGATAAGCGATCCGTCGAGCCAAATCTCGGCCAGCGTCGCCAGCCCCTCAAAGCGCAGGCTGACGCGCCCGGAGCCGGCGATGCGGGTCCGATACCACACATCGCGATCATGGATCGGAGTCGGCGCCGTCTCCGACCAGCGCCCGGCCGCGCGTAGGGCCGCAGCAGCCGTTCCCGGTACCGCGGCCGGAATCCAGTCGGTGACGCCGTCGAGATCGCCCGGCACCGCGCAAGCGCCGGGCGGCGTCACGGTCATGCGCCAGGAACCGGGCAGAGACTGCTGCGCCCGTCCATCGACGCTGCGGATGCAGGCCATGGATGCCCCTAGCGGCCGAGCGCGCCGTCCAGAGCCGCGAAGACCCGTTCGTAGGTCGCCGCGAGCCGGTCGAGGCGCGCCGCCAGACCTTCCGCCTGACGGCGATGGAAGGCGCGGGCGAGCTGGAACTGGAACGCCTTTGCCTCGCGGCTCAGGTCGGTGGCAGCCCCGGCGGCGGGCGCGAAGGATCCGGCGCCATTGGCCTCCAGCCACATCAGGTGGCTCGCCAGCATCTCGAAATTCGCGCCGAGCTGCCGGGTCGTGTTGAACGCGTAAGCGTGGAACACGCTGAGCGGCTGGACAACGAGGCGCTCCGCCGTCGCGGTCAGCGCCTCGCGGAAGGCCAGGACGGGGTTGCGCTCCGGCGCCCGGGCGCGGTGCTTGGCGAGGAGGTCCAGGGCGACGCCGGACAGGTCCGCGGCGGGCAGGGGGGCGGCGACCGTCTTCACGAATTCCGCGTAGGGCGGCAGCGTCGTCGGCCCGAAAATCCCGGCATAATCCGCCCCCGAGAGCCGGAAGCGTCCCGCATTGTGCAGGTAATCGAGTTCCCCGGCCTCGGGATCGAGGGCCAGGATGCCGATCGTCGTCTTGCCGTGGTCGCGCCCGTAGGTCGTGCCGTGCGTGTCGGGCAGGTGGATCGCGTCGACCTCGACCAGAACCGGGCGACCCGCCGCCATCTGGGTCAGGGCATGCGCTTCGAGCCCTGCATAGACCGCGAGTTCCAGCACCTCCAAGCCGTAGAGCCGTTCGAGATCGGCGGCCGGCGGCTTGAAGAAGGTGAACTGGTCACCCTCGAAATCCTGCCGCAGGGTGAACCCCAGCATCGCCTCGGGAACGAGGCCGCGGCCATGCAGCAGCTCGATCCAGAGGTCGACGTAGCAGTTGGTCTCCGGCCAGTCCCGGCCGCCGTCGTGGAGCGGGTGCGGGACGTAGGGGGCCGCACTCCCGAGCCCCGCGGGCAGGCGCAAAGCGGCGGTCACGGCTCAGCCCCAGAGCGTGTGGCGCACGGCCTCGGGCCAAGCGGCGAGGTCGAGGCCGTGGTGGCGCAGCAGCGCCAGGGTGATCCGCTCCAGGCCGAAGCCGACGCAAGCCGTGTGGGCGACGCTGCCATCCGCTTGCCGCAGCTCCCAGGTGCTGCCGAAATGGTCCTGATGGTAATTGAAGCTCAGGCAGGCGGTCGGCTTCTCAACGCTGTTGACCGGCACGTTCAGCTCGAACTTCAGGCCCTGCGCCCGCTGGTTGTTGGCGAGCATGCGGCCGGCACGGCCGAAGAACGGGTCGTTGGCAACGTCGATGGCCAGCGGCAGGCCGAGGTCGCGGATCATGTCGGTGCCGCGCGCGAGCCAGGATTCGCGGAAGGCCAGAACCTGCTCGGGGCTGCCCATGCGCACGTATTCGCGCATCCGGAACAGCTGCATCCGGGTCGGCTCCAGCGAGGGCTCGCGCCGGAAGCAATAGGATTGCAGATCGAACAGGCGTCCCCCGGCGGGGAGGGGCCCCCGGGCGGCGGCGGCGGGATAGAGCGGGTAGCAGGCGGCCGGCGTCAGGACGATGTCGGTCGCCTCCTGCTGGCCGGTCCAGTCGCGGCCCTCCTCGACGCAGGCCAGGATCTCGGCATGGCCGGCGGCATCGCCGCAGAAGCTGTGGACGGTGCCGGCGAGGTTCGGGAAGCCCTTGAGATAGCCGCTGCGCTCGAAGGCCGGCCGGCTCATGCCGGGCGGGAAGCGCATGACCTCGGCGTGGTCCGCGGCACCGAGGCGGGTGATCAGCCGCTCAAGGGCGTCGACGACGCTCTCGAACGCGCCGCTGCGGCCGTAGAGGCCATCGACGCCCGTGCGGATCAGCAGGCCGTGGTCGAACAGGCGGTCGAGGAAGGTCGGGCCGCCCTCCGGCTCCTCGTCGAGGATGAGGTCGCCCTGGGGAGAGGAGATCGAGTCCATCACGCGCTCATGAGCTGACCGCTGCCCTTCTGCACGAGCAGAAGCTTTGCGGTGTTGGCGAGGATGCGGTCGTTGCCGATCATCAGCGGCGCCGAGAGGACGTCGCGCAGCGGTCGGCCGAGGCTGTAGGGCGTGTCGTTCTTGTAGCCGGAGAGCCCCACGATCGAGAGGGCGCGGCGCACGATGTCGACCGCCATGTCGGAGACGGTGACCTTCAGGTTGTTCAGCATCACGCTGAAGCCCAGCGAGCCGATCGTGTCGGCATCCCCATGCGCGTCCTCGTATCGGCGAAGCGCCGACACGACGGTGCCCCGCATGGCTTGATGCGCGTTCACGACCTCGGCGAGGCGCAGGGCCGTGGGCGGAACCTTGCCGGGGGCGCGCCGCGCCTCGGCCTGCACGAAGGCCCGGGCGCGATCGACCGCGTAGGTCGCGATGCCGTACCAGACGCTGCTCCAGAGTAGGTGCGAGGAGGCCAGCATCGACACGGCGGCGATCTCGGCGAAGGGTTTCGGCAGGATCTGCTCGACCGGCACGTCGCGGGCCTCCAGACGGAAGCCGTCGCTGCAGGTGCCGCGCATGCCGAGCGTGTCCCACTGGCTGGTGCGGTCGAGCGAAATCTGGTCGGCCATCAGCGCGACCAGAACCTGATCGGAGGTCGCGGCCTCCGGGTGGCGGCGGGCCGTGGCGAGGATCAGGTCGGCCTGCGCCCCGTAGGAGATCACCGAGGCGTCCTTGCCGAGCGAGAAGGTCTCGCCCTGGGTCTCGACCGCGCAGAGGGAGTTGCGCAAGTCGCCGCCGATGCCGGCCTCGGTGGTCGAGGAGGCGACGAGCAATTGCTCGCGGGCGATCCGCTCCATCAACCGGCAGTGCCACGCGCTGTCGAGCCCATGGATCACGAGGCTCGACACCTTGATGTGATGCATCGCGAAGACCATCGCGGCCGCGCTGCAGGCATGGCCGAGCGTGCTGCAGACCTCGGCGATCTGCACCAGCCCGGCGCCCTCACCGCCGAACTGTCCCGGGATCTGGAGGCCCAGGAGGCGCTCCGCCTTCAGGGCGGCAACCGCCTCGGCGGGGAAGCGGCCCTCGCGGTCGACGGCATCGGCGTGGCGTGAAGCCACCGCCGCCGCCCGCTCTGCACGCGCGGCGAGCGTGCTCATGCGGCTTCCTGCCGGACCAGGGTGGACACGGCCTCGCTGATCGCACGGATCGAAGCGAACGACTTGCGGTTCAGAAGCTCGTCGGGAAACTCGACGTTGAAGCGCTCTTCCAGCGCCAGCATCAGCTGCACCGAGCCGAACGAGTCGAGGCCCATGTCGAACAGGCTGTCATCGTCCGAAAGCTGCTCGACCTTCCCCGCGAAGGCCTCGTTCGAGCCCAGGATCTCGCGGACGTCTTGGGAGATGTTCAAGGCGGAACTCCTTAATCCGGTTGACAGCACTTTATTGATCGGCCCGACCGGGCGTCAAATATTCTATTTGTTAATAGTAAACAGCAGAACGCGACCCAGCGTTGAGCCGCCAAGCTTGGCACTGAGCATTCGGACCGTACCAACCGGCCCATACTGGACGCCGCTACCTTTCCAAGGACTTTCGATGGTCTGCCGAGCTGTGTTTCAGCCCGGGCATGTGGACAAGACTGACAATCGGCCCGTCGCAGCCAACACTGATCCGGTTATTCAGCAAGAATCCCAAGATCCCGTGACTCGGCATGATGGGATCCGGCATGGTGGCGCCGCGCGCCCCGACCGGGCGGGTGTTCTTCCGCGGGCAGCCGGCCAGCCATGCTCACCAATCTGCAGATCCTGCGCGCCCTGGCGGCCTACCTGGTCTTCCTGACACATCTGGGCCAGTACGCCGGTGCGGTCCTGCCAAGGCCAGACTTTCTGGCCTTCGGGGCCGCCGGGGTCGACGTGTTCTTCGTCCTGTCCGGCTTCATCATGTTCGTGAGCACCAGCGGACGCGGCGAGGGCGTCGGCGCGTTCCTGACGCGGCGGGTGGCCCGCGTCGTCCCGGTCTACTGGCTCGTGACCGCCTTCGTCGCACTCCTGGCACTCGCCGGCCTGAAGCCGATCGGGGTCATGGAGTTCCGGTCGGAATACCTGATCCAGTCGCTCCTCTTCGTGCCGTTCTCACGGGGCGGCTACATCGAGCCGCTCGTCTCGGTGGGCTGGACGCTCGACTACGAGATGTTTTTCTACGTGGTCTTCGCCGGGCTGCTTCTGGTGCCCGTCCTCGCCCACCGGGCCCTCGCCGCGGGCGGGATCTTTCTGGGACTGACCCTGCTCGGATTTCTGCCGGTCTCCGGGCTCTACTGGACCTTCTATACGAAGCCGATCGTGCTGGAATTCGCCGCCGGCATCGGGCTCGGCTACGCGTATCTGCGCCTGCCCGGCCCGGCCCCGGGCTTTCCGGTCCGGCGCGTGGCCGGCGCCGCCTTCGTGGCGGCGGGGCTACTCATCCTCATCGGACAGATCACCGCCCATGCCCTCGGCATCGCGGGCGAATTGACGGGTTTCGCCCGGCCCCTAGTCTGGGGATCGGCCGCGAGCCTCATCGTCGGCGCGATGCTGCTGCTGGAGCGGAGCGGCATCACCCTGCGCTCGCCCTGGCTGCTCGCGCAGGGCAACGCCAGCTATTCGTTCTACCTCATCCATAACCTGATGCTGCACGCGACCTCCAAGGTCGTCGCGCTCCTCCCTGTCGGGGGGGGCCTGCGCATCGGGCTGATCTTCGTGCTCGCCTTCACGGCATCGGCGGTCCTCGGATCGGTCCTGTTCCGCTGCGTCGAGGCCTCGATGAGCGCCATCCTCCGGCGCCGGTTCGACCGTCGCCCGGCACCCGTGCCTCTGCAAAGCGCGCTGACTCCCTGAGCGCTCCGCCGCACCGCTGGACGCTGATGATAAAAAGGGCTGCGCGAAGGGGCGGCGGAGGGCGAAGGCATACGTCACACCGAATCGCGTTCGCACCGGGCAGCTAACAGCGCGGATCATGTCTCGTCGGGACTTCTCCTCGGATCCCTGCCACTCACAACCTGAAGACGCAGATCTGAGATGTAATTTCGCAAAGAAATTAACCATACCCCAACATTAAAATTAAGATTGTTGCCGATCCGTGAAAGCGGAATAAGTACTAATCGCCCTGGCGCGATCCGTATTCATTCCTTCTTTAACGGCAGTGCCTCATCTACCTTTCCGTGCGTGACCCTGCTCACGGTCTCACGTGCCGTCGTCGGGCGAAACGTCTTTCGTTCCGCGTCACGACGCCTCGACAAGGAATTTCGGATGCGGGTCGCAATCGTTCACGACTGGCTTTACGTCGTCGGCGGAGCCGAGCGCGTTCTCGAGCAGCTCCTGCGGATCTATCCCGACGCGGACGTCTTCGCGCTGTTCGACTTCCTGCCGGAAGCCGACCGGGCCCTGATCGGCTACGAGAACGCCCAGACCAGCTTCCTTCAGAAGATGCCCTTCGCGCGCACGCGGCACCGGGCCTACCTGCCGCTGATGCCGATCGCGATCGAGCAGTTCGACCTGTCGGCCTACGACCTCATCGTCTCGTCAAGCTACGCCGTCGCGAAGGGAGTCCTCACCGGCCCCGACCAGCTCCACGTCTCGTACGTGCACTCCCCGATGCGCTACGCCTGGGATCTCCAGCACACCTACCTGCGCGAGAGCGGCTGCGACACCGGTCTGAAGGGCGTGCTGGCCCGCATGATCCTGCACTGGATGCGCCTGTGGGACGTACGCACGGCCTCGGGGCCGAACGCGATCGTGGCCAACTCGGCCTTCGTGGCCCGGCGGATCCAGAAGGTCTACGGCCGTACCGCCGAGGTGATCCATCCGCCGATCACGCTGTCGAGCCAGCGCTTCGACGGGCCGCGGGGCAACCACTTCCTCGTGGCGAGCCGGCTCGTGCCCTACAAGAACGTCGAGGCGGTGGTCCGCGCCTTCGCGCTGCTCCCCGACCTTCACCTCGTCGTGGCCGGCAGCGGCCCGGATGCGGCGCGGCTGAGGGAGATCGCCGGGCCCAACGTGTCGTTCACGGGCTTCGTCTCCGACGAAGGGCTGCGGCAGCTGATGGCAACCGCCCGGGCCTTCATCTTCGCGGCGGAAGAGGATTTCGGGATCATCGTGGTGGAGGCCTCCGCGGAGGGCACCCCGGTCCTCGCCCTCGGCCGCGGCGGCGCCCGCGAGACCGTGCAGGTGCGCGGCCCCCAGCGGTCGGGGCTGTTCTTCGACAGGCCGGAGCCGGAGCCCATCGCGGACTGCGTGCGTGGCTTCATCCAGCAGGAACAGAACTTCACCCGCGAAGCGTGCCGGGCACAGGCAGACCTCTTCTCGGCGGAGCTGTTCCGGAAGCGGTTCTCACGCTTCGTCGATGAGCAGATGGCCCTGCACCGGGCCGCCTGCGAGCCCCGAACGCGCGCCCTGCCGCGCCTGGAAGCTGTGGGCTGATCCCGATGTCCATGTCGCTCATCACCGTCGATCGGACCGAGCACAACCCGATCCGCGCCACCGCGCAGCAGCAGATGCGGGACAGCCCGCTCGCCGCGCCGCTCGTGCGCCTCTGGCGCCGCCGCGCCCTGTTCGCCACGGTCTTCATTCTGGTACTGGGCCTCGCGATCGCCGCACTGAAGATGATCCAGCCACAATATGTGGCGACCGGCTCGGTGATCGTGGCCGAGGCCGAGCCCGGTGCCCACAACGCCTCCATGGCCTGGATCCAGAAGATCGGCGACCCGGCCGATATCGAGAGCCAGATCCTGGTGATCCGCTCGCCGCGGCTCCTGCGGCTCGCCATCGACGCGGGCCTCACCGGTCCGGTCCTGACCGAATGCCGCTACGCCGCCAGCGGCGGGAAACCGGAGCCGATCTCCGAGAAGAAGGAAGCCGCCTGCCAGAAGCTCACGACCGACCGCAACGCCTTGGTCGAGTACCTGCAGAAGCGCTACACGGTCATCAGCTCGGGACGCTCGCGGATCATCACCATCGGCTACCGATCGCCGCTGCCCGAGACGGCGCAGACGATGGCCAATGCCCTCATCGACGCCTTCCTCGACGATCAGCGCGAGGCCCAGGCCTCCAGCCGCAAGGCGGCCTCAGACTGGCTCCACACCGAGATCAACCAGCTCGATACGTCGATCCGCGAGGACGAGACGCGGATCCAGACGTTCCGGCGTCGCCGGGGCCTGCTGAAGGGCACGAATGCACCGATCAGCGCCGAGCGCCTGACCAGCATCAGCCAACAGCTCGCCACCGCCGAAGCCGCCAAGGCGGACGCCGCCGCGCGCCTCGGCGAGATCGAGAACCGGGGCCCGCGCGGCGCCGAGACCGCCCCGGCGGTCCTCTCCAGCCCCACCATCGTATCCCTCAAGCAGCAGCTGAGCGGGGTCGCCGCGCAGCTCGCCAACCAGGGCACGTCGCTCGGCGCCAACCACCCGGCCATCCGGGCGCTCACCACCGAGCGGGCGAGCCTGCGCGAGCGCATCGACCAGGAGATCCGGAACGTCGCGCAAGGCCTTCGGAAATCCTACGACGCCTCCAACGCCCTGGCCCAGGCGCTCCGCGCCCAGCTCGAGACGGCCAAGACCGAGGCCGCCGCCGCCATGGATGACGAGGCCTCCATCGAGGGCATGGTGCGCAACGCCGAGATCAAGCGCACCCGCTACGCCGACCTCGTGAAGCGCGCGGGTGAACTGGAGACCGAGCGGCGCATCCTCACGGGATCGACCCGGCTCGTCAGCCTCGCGGAACTGCCGCAGGAGCCGTTCTCGCCCAAGCCCGTGCCGTTCCTGGCGGGCGGGCTCGTACTTGCCGGCGTGCTGGCGGCGGCGGCGGCGCTCCTGCGCGACTACACCGACCAGCGGGTCCGGAATCCGGCGCAGATCATGGCCGGCACCGGCGCCCCGGTCTTTGCCCAGCTTCCCTCGCTGGAGGCGCCGAGTCTCGTCGGCCGCCTCTCCGAGCGGCGCCGGGAGTTGCAGCTTCCCGAAGCGCTGGAGCGCGCCCGGGTCGATCCGGCGATGCAGACGGTCCTGCGTAACCTGCACGCGCACCTCGTCCTGGCCGGCGGCGGCGAGTCCCGCATCGTCCTGGTGACGTCGGCCAAACCCCGGGAGGGCAAGTCGTTCACGGCCTTCGCCCTGGCGGGTGTCGGCACCGCGAGCGGGCGCCGGGTACTGGTGGTCGAGTGCGACCTGCGCCGGCCGAACTTCGACGCGGCCCTCGGGCTCGGGCGCGGCCCTGGCCTCGCCGGGGTGCTGCGCGGCGAGGTCGGCCCCGCCGAAGCCGTCGTCTCCGCCGGCCCCTACGACGTGATCCCGGCCGGGATGCCGACCTCGGAATCGACCGATCTGCTGATGAGCGAACGCATGGCCGACTTCCTGCGCTGGACGCGCCGCTACGACCTCGTCCTCCTCGACACGCCCCCGACCAGCCTGCTGATGGATGCGTCCATGCTCGCCCGCCACGTGGACGGCGTGCTGTGCTGCGCCCGTTACGGCCGCTCGCAGCTCTCGGACATCGTCGAGGCCGTCACGAACCTCCGGCAGGCGGGCGGAACCGTGCTCGGTGTCGCGATGACGATGGTCAGGTCGGGCCGTCAGCCGACCTACGACGTGATGCGCCTCCCCGAACCGCGCAACGCCGAGGCCGCGTGATGACCCAAGTCCTATCCGCCAACCGAAACGCGTCGTGCGCGGCGGCTCCTCCGCAGGATGAAGCAGGTGTCGCCGCTCCCGGGCAGGAAAGGGGGCCGGGCGCGTCGCGTTTAGCGACGCAGGAACAGGATCGATCCGCCATCCGCGCGGACGGGCACCGGCCCCGCGTCCTGTTCGTCTCCCACACCGGGACGATGTCGGGGGCGGAGCTTGTCCTGCGCGATGCCGTGCGCCCGTGGCCCGGTGCCACCGCGTATCTGTTCGAGGACGGCAACCTCGCCGAGGCCCTGCGCGACGCGGGGCTCACGATACGCCTCGCACGGCGCGGGACGGGCCTGTCGGGTCTGCGCCGCGACGCCTCGGTGCTGCGGGCGCTGCCCGTGCTGGGGCAACTCGCCGGCCTCGCGCTCGATATCGCCCGGGCGGCGCGCGGCAGCGACATCGTCTACGCCAATTCGCAGAAAGCCTTCCTGCTCGCGGCGCTTCCCGCGCGTCTGGTCGGGCGCCCCGTCATCTGGCACCTGCACGACATCCTCGACAGCGCCCATTTCGGTCGGATCCAGCGGATCGTGCAGGCGCGACTCGCCAACCTCTGTGCCGCCACCATCATCGTGCCCTCACGGGCCGCCGCGGAGGCCTTCGTTGCCGCCGGCGGACGGCCCACCCGCGTGACGATCGTCCCGAACGGCCTCGATCTCGAGCTCGATCCGAAATCCCCGGCCGCATTGCGGGCGGAACTCGGGCTGCCCGCGGGTCCCCTCGTCGGGGTGTTCAGCCGCCTCGCGCCCTGGAAGGGGCAGGATGTGGTGATCGACGCGCTGGCAGAAGTGCCCAATCTCCGCTGCATCGTGGTCGGCTCGGCCTTGTTCGGCGAGGATGCCTACGCGGCGGAGCTGCGCGCCCGCGCCGCCGCACGGGGTCTGTCGGACCGTGTGCTGTTCCTCGGCCAGCGCTCTGACGTGCCCCGGCTGATGCAGGCGGTCGATGCGGTGGTGCATCCCTCCGTCGATCCCGAGCCCTTCGGCCGCACCCTCGTCGAGGCGATGCTGGCCGGGGTTCCGGTGATCGCCACCGATGCCGGGGCTTCCTCCGAGATCCTCGACGGCGGTGCCGCCGGCACGCTGGTGCCGCCGCGTCGGCCCGATCGCCTAGCTGTCGCCCTGGCCGAGTTGCTGGCCGATCCGGACGCGTTCGCCGCCCGCACCCACCACGCCCGGGACCGGGCGCTCACCCTCTACGGCGCGGCCGGCATGCAGGCGGCGCTGGCCAAGCTCATCCACGAGACCGCCGCCCGCGCCTGACCCGCGCCTGTCCTCACCCGCGATCGGAGCTGCCGGAACCGCCATGCCGCGCGTCCTCGTGAACATGCCGAGCCAGTATGGCGGCCGTCCGTCGGGCGTCGCCCTCGTCGCCTTCCGGGTGATTGCCGGGCTGGTGGAGCGGGGCACCTTCGCGGTCGTGCTGCGCTCGCCCTGGACCCGGGTTCAGCTCCCGCCTGCGATCCGCGACCGGATCGAGGTCGTGACCGTGCCCCGCCCCCGTGTCATGCTGTTCGACGTGCTGCGGCAGGCCTTCGCCGTGCCGCGGCTGTGCCGGGCCCTGAACATTGACGTGGTGCTGAACGCGGACCCCTACGGCGCGGCCTTCGGAGGACGCGCCCGGGTCAGCGTCGTGCACGACCTCTACTTCCGCACGATGCCCGGCCGAAGCCGCTCGCGCGAAGCTTTGACCACCGACCCGATCTTCCGCCTCGTCCTGGCCAACAGCAACCGGATCATCGCCGTCTCGGAGGCGACCCGGGGCGACCTCGCTTACCACTACCCGTTCCTCCGGGATCGGACCCAGACCATCCCGTCGGCGGCGATGCTCGACCCGGCGGCCATCGATCCGGCGCCCGAACTGCCGGCCGGACCGTTCGTGCTGGCCGTCGGCAACGCCACGTACAACAAGAATTTTGCGACGCTGGCGCGGGCCGTGGCCGCGCTCGGCCGCCCGGAGATCGGCATCGTCCATGTCGGCGAGGATCCGACCGAGGCGATCGCCACGACCCTTGACGGCGCCCCGGTGCGGTTGATCCGCCTCTCCCGGATCGATGAGGGCCGGCTCGCCGCGCTCTACCGGAAAGCCCTGTGCCTCTGCGTGCCGTCCTTCGCGGAAGGGTTCTGCCTTCCAGTTCTGGAGGCGCAGGCTCTGGGCTGCCCGGTGATCTGCTCGGACCGGTCCGCGACCCCCGAGATCGCCGGTGCGGGCGCGCTGACCTTCGACCCGACCGATGCCGGAGCCCTCACCGCCGGCCTGCACCGGCTCCTCGACGAGCCGGGCCTGCGCGCCGCGCTGATCGCCCGCGGACACGACAATGTGCGCCTCTACGATTGGGCCGAGACCGCCCGCCGCTACGAGGCCCTGATGCTCGACGCGCTCCGGGAGACCGCGCGCGAACGATCCGCCCGGGAGGTGCCGCATGCGCATTCTGCACCTTAGTTCGCTCTATCCGCCCGAGCAGGTGGGCGGCGCCGAGCTGATGGTCGAAACGCTGGCCCGTACGCAGGCCGGGCTCGGTCAATCCGTCGCCGTCGCCTGCGCGGCGCGGCAGGAATCGGCCCGCGCCGTTCAGGACGGCGTCATCGTCTACCGGACCCGGTGCGCGACGCCGTTCCACATCCTTGACTGGCCGGAGCGCGGACGCCTCGAGCGCATGCGCTACAAGCTCGCGACCCAGTGGAACCCGCAGACCGTCGCCCGGATGGCGGCGGTCGTGCGCGATTTCGCCCCGGACATCGTGAACACGCACTCGATCTCGGAGCTGACGCCGACGCTCTGGCCGATGCTGGCAAAACTCGGTGTGCCGGTCGTGCACACGCTGCACGACTTCACCAGCCTTTGCACCAACGGCGCGATGGCGCGGGACGGCAAGGCCTGCGCCGGCCAGCACCTGAAGTGCCGGCTCTACGCGGAGCCACATCGGCGCTGCCAGGGCGCCGTGTCGGCCGTCACGGCGGTGGGATCGGATATCCTCGAGCGGCACCTCGCCGCCGGCTTCTTCGGCATGGTACCGCGCGCCCTACGCCGGGTGATCTGGAATCCGATCCCGCCGGGCACCCCCGCGATGCGGAAGCCCCGCGCCCCGGGGTCACCGGTGACCTTCGGGTATCTCGGGCGCATCGAGGCGTCCAAGGGTGTCGATACGCTTGTCGCGGCCTGCCGCATGCTGCCGTCGCAGGGCTGGCGTCTCATCGTCGCCGGCCGGGCCGTGGATGGACTCGACCACTACCACGCCATGGCCGCGGGGCTGCCGGTCTCCTTCCCGGGCTTTGCCGAGCGCGATGCCTTCCTCGACGGGATCGACTGCCTCGTCGTCCCGCCGATCTGGCCCGAAGCCTTCGGCCGCACCGTGGCGGAAGCCTATGGCCGTGGCGTCCCAGTGATCGGGACGGCCACCGGCGGCATCGGCGAGCAGATCGGACCCGGTCCCTGGCTGGTGCCGCCGGGGGATGCCACCGCACTCGCCGCCGCCATGGTCCGAATCGTCGCCGAGCCGGCCCACCTTACGGACGGGCTCGCCCGCGCCGCCGCGATCCGCGCCGGAACCGACCCCGTCGCCGTGGCCAACGCCTACCTCGACCTCTACGCGGCGACCCGCGACGCCGCCCGCCTCGAACCGCTCCCCGCGCGCGCGGAGCGCCCGCAGCTCAGCGAGTGCCGCCCATGATCAGCCCATCCCTGACCCAGAGCTACGCCCGGGTCCTGCCGGAGACCGCAGCCGCCCCCCGCGAGCGCGCACCGGACGCCGCTTCCCTGCGCGCGACAACCGGCCCCCTGCGGATCCTTCACCTCAGCGCCCTCTATCCACCCTACATCGTCGGCGGCGCCGAGCGCTCGGTGGAGCATCTGGCCGAGGAGCTGGTCGCGGCCGGCCATACGGTCGCCGCGGCCTGCATCGCCCGGGAGCCCGAGCCGAAGAGCGTGCGCGGCGGCGTCACCGTCTACCGCATGGCGCACCACAACGATTTCTGGCTGGAAGATTGGCCCAAGGCGAGCCGTTTCGGCCGCGCCTGGGCGAAGCTCAAGCAGCAGTGGAATTTCGCCATCGCGGCCGAGTTCGGCCGGGTCCTCGACGACTTCAAGCCCGACATCGTCAACACCCATTCGCTGCTCGACGTCTCGACGCTGGTCTGGCGCGAGGCGGCCAAGCGCGGGATCCCGATCGTCCACACGGTCTGCGAATACGATCTGATCTGCGGCAACGCCGCCATGTTCAAGAACGGCAAGCCCTGCGAGCGCTGGCACCTCGGCTGCAAGGTGGTGAATGCCGGCAAGCAGATCACCAACCGCGCGGTGGACGCCGTCGTCAGCGTCGGCACCGAGATCCTGAAGACCCACGTCAATCACGGCCTGTTCACGCATCTCGCACCGGAACGCCGCCGGGTCATCTTCTATTCCTGCACGGTCCCGGAGGGTGACCCCGAGGCCCGCCGCCGGATCGACCGGACGGGCAAGCCCATGACCTTCGGCTATCTCGGCCGGATCAACACCGAGAAGGGTGTCGGCACGCTGATCGACGCCTTCAGGCGGATCGGCCCCGGCGACTGGCGCTGCCTCGTCGCCGGCCACGCGATGGACGACTCGATCGAGCGTTTCAAGGCGCAGGCCGAGGGGCTGCCGATCGAGTTCGTCGGCTGGGCCAAGCCCGCCGACTTCCTGAGCGAGATCGATGTGCTCGTCTGCCCCTCGTTCTGGGCCGAGCCCTCGCCGCGGACGATCTACGAGGCCTACACGATGGGCGTGCCGGTGATCGGCGCGGCTTCGGGCGGCATTCCCGAGCTGATCGGCGAGGACAATGCCGACTGGCTCTTCACCCCAGGCGACGATGCCGACCTCGCCGCGCGGCTGCGGACGGTGCTGGCCCGCGGCCGGGGGGACCTACCGGACGAGCGGTCGTTCCAGCACGTCATCCGCGAATCGACATCGGAGCGCGTCGCCGAGAAGTACATCGACCTCTACGCCGAGCTCGTGGCCGAGCGTCGGGCGGCCCGGACGTGAGCGCCGGCACGCCGACGCTTTCCGAGGCCGCCGCCGCGGCCGACGCCTCCGAGATCGTGCCGGGCCTCGCCCCCGGCGCGGACGTGACCGGCCGCTCCTTCGACGCGGCGCGCTGGGTTGCGCTCGCCTCCGTGGGCAACGTCGTCCTGAGCTTCGGGGTGTTCCTCGTCCTCGCCCGGCTGATCGCGCCCGCGGAGTTCGGGATGGTGGCGATCGCCGTCGTCTTTATCGACATCCTGCAGATCGTGGCGCGCTGCGGCCTGCCCGACGCGGTGGTGCAGCGCGCCGATTGCGACGAGGGCTTTGCGTCCACCGCCTTCTGGGTGATGCTCGCCGCCGGCGCCCTCTGTGCCGTGGCGCTCGCCGCCCTGTCGGGCCCGATCGCGTGGTTGTTCGACCTACCAGAGCTGCGCCCGGTCCTGTGCGCGCTTTCAGCCTGCTTCGTCATTACGGCCGCGGGCGCAATCCACGAAGCGCGCCTCCAGCGCAGCTTCGGCTTCCGCAAGCTCGCCCTGCGGGCCTTCGGCGCCAACCTGTTCGGCGGGGCCGTCGCCCTGGCGATGGCCTATTCCGGCTACGGCGTCTGGAGCCTCGTGGTGCAGCGCCTCGTCGCCGCAACCGCCACGACGCTGCTGACCTGGGCGGCGTCCCGGTGGATGCCGGCCCGCCGGCTCGATCTCGCGGCCGCGCGGACGCAGATCGCCTTCGGCTCACGGGTGTTCTGCACCTACCTGCTGCTTGTGCTCTCGATCCGGAGCCAGGAGGTCATCGCCGCCTATTTCCTGTCGGCCGCCGATATCGGTTACCTGCGCCTCGCGTGGCGCTGCATCGACCTCGTCAGCCAAGTGGCGGTGATTCCGCTCACCACGGTCGGCCTCACCACCTATGCCCGCCTGCAAGACCGCCCGGCGGAGTTGGCGGGCGCCTTCGACGACTTCACGCAGGCCTCGGCCTTCGTGGCGGTGCCCGCCTTCTTCGGCATGGCGGCTGTCGCGCCCACCCTGATCCCGTTCCTGTTCGGTGACCAGTGGCATGAGGCGGCGCCGGTGCTGCGGATCCTGGCGCTCCTGGCACCCGAATTCGTCGCGACCTCGATGCTGTGGATGATCTTCACGGCGGTCGGGCGCAACGGCACGGCTCTCAAGCTGGCGGGTGCCCAGTTTGGCCTCGGCGCGGTGGCCGCCGTCGTGACCGCGCCGCTCGGTCTCGTGGCGCTCGCCGCCGGGCACGTGGCGCGGGCCTACCTGTTCACGCCGGCGATCGTCGCGGCGGCGGGACGATTCATCCCGGTGGGCAACCGGCAGCTCGCCCGGTCGCTCCTGCCGGTCACGGCCTGCTCCGCCGCGATGGCGGGTCTCGTGCTGCTGGTCCAGGGCCCGATCCACGCGGTCCTCGGCGACCGGATCGGCCTGTTCGCCACCGTCGGCGTGGGCATCCTGGCCTATGCCGGGCTCGCCGAGCTTTTCATGCGGGATACGGTCCGCACCGCTTTGGGCTACTTCCTGCGCCGGACCGCCTGATCTCCACTCTCCGCCAACCTTTGTGCGCCAGGGTGGCGATCGGGGCCGGCGCGCTTAACGGATCGGGACGATGGCGGGACAGGCGGTACCGGTCGGGGCAAGCAGCCCGGCACACGCCGCCGGGTCGCAGCGCGCCGCCGTCTTCCTGCTCGGGGCGGCGCTCCAGTTCAACGTGCTGACGTCAAGCTTCGGCCTGCCGTTCCAGCGCCTGTCCGACCTGCTGCCGTTCCTGCTCATCCCGTGGCTCGGGCTGCGCCGCCCGATCATCGCGGACGCCCTGCGCAACGTCGCGCCGCTGGCCGGGATCCTGGCGCTCGTCGGGATTTCGATGGTCCTGAAGGCGCACAAGCAAGCGGGCGACGTCTACCTGACGCTCGTGCTGCTGCTCTACGTCGTGCAGGCCTACATCCTGCTCGTCCTGTTCGAGGACCACCGCGTCGAGGACGCCTTCTGCCTGGGCGTTCTCGCGGGCTTGCTGGCCTCGCTGGCGGTCCTGCTCCTCACATCCTCCGGCCTGCCGCTGGAACGCTTCGGCCTCGCGGTCCCGACCGATGGCTTCGACGACGAGCTGAAGCTGTTCGTCGAGGATAAGCTGGGCGGCCTCTGGACCTCCGGCAACGAGACAGGCCACGTCTTCGCATTGGGTGGCGTCGCAGCCCTGATCCTGAGCCTGCGCTACCGGCTCAAGGTGATCTACCTCGTCTACTTCGTCGCCCTGATGGCGAGCTTTCCGCTGACCAACAACCGAGCCGGCCTGTTCATGCCGCTCCTGGTCCTCGCCCTGCTGATGCGACGCAATCTCAAGGCCTCCATGGTGCTGAGCGTGCTCGGGATCCTGGGACTCCTGCTCGTCGCATGGTCTCTCACCGGGGAACTCCCGCTGCCCGACAAGCTGGCGCAAGCGATCGAGCGGAGGTTCGCGGACGACCACAACGTGTCTGAAAACTTCGACGAGCGGTTCCTCTCAGGAGTCACGGCTTTGCGCCTGGTCGTCGCGTATCCGTTCGGCGTCGGCGAGGTCGCCCGCCGGGAGGAGTTGAAGGCGCTGACCGGCCTTGTCACGCCGCATAACGGCTTCGTCTCGCTCGCGCTCCAGAACGGTGTCGCCGTGGCCCTGCTGCTGATCGCCGGGCTGGTGCGGATCCTGGCGGCCCCGGGGCGGTTCGGGCCGTTCCTGACCTACAGCGCCCTGTTCCTGATCCCGTCGATGATGTTCGAGGAACTCTCCGTCAACCAGTACTTCCTGTTCTTCATGGCCTTCGTTCTGGCCTCGCTCGCACGGTCGCCCGATCCACAGCCGGAGGCCGTGCAGGCCGGGTGATGGACCGCCCTGGATACCTTCTCCGCCGGGGCGGGTTCCTCGCCGGTGAACGGCCGGAGGATCGGGCAAGCCATGCCGCAGCACCGGTCTCGGATAACCGAGCCCCTCGACTGCCTGATCGTCGGCGGTGGCCCCGGCGGCCTTACCGGCGCACTCTACCTGGCCCGTTTCGGGCGCAGCGCGCTCGTGGTGGATTCGGGCCGGTCCCGGGCCGGCTGGATCCCGATGAGCCACAATGTGCCGGCCTTCGCCGAGGGCATCTCGGGCGCCGACCTCCTGCGCCGGCAGCGCGACCATGTCGCCCGCTACGGCGGACGGATCATGCCGGGCGCGGTGACGGACCTCACCCGGACACCCGGCGGCTTCCGCGCCGCGATCCGCGTCCCGGACGGGGGCGGCACGGAACGGGTCGCGGCGCGGCATGTCCTCCTCGCCACCGGCGCCGAGGATGTGGAGCCGGATTTCCCCGATCTGCCGGACGCGATCCGGCGCGGGCTGGTGCGCTACTGCCCGATCTGCGACGGCTATGAGGCGCGCGCCAAGCGTATCGCGGTGATCGGCCACGGAGCCCGGGGCCTCGGTGAAGCGGCCTTCCTGGCGCGCACCTATACGCCGGATGTGACGCTACTCACCCTTGGACAGCCCCTCGACCTCGACGCGCAGGAGGAAGCGCGGGCGCGGCGACACGGCATCACGGTCGTGCCTGCGCCGGTGACACGGATCGACGTCGAGGACGACCGGATCACCCTGCTGCTGACAGCCGACGGCGGGCGGCATCGGTTCGAGGTCCTTTATTCGGCCCTCGGGCTGCGCCTGCGCTCTGAACTGGCGATCCGATTGGGCGCAGAGCACGACAGTGTCGGGGCGCTCCTCGTTGACGCGCACAACCGCACGAGCGTCCCGGATCTCTACGCGGCCGGCGGGGTGGTGCGCGGCCTCGATCAGGTGGTGGTCGCCATGGCGCACGGGGCCATCGCCGCAACCGACATCCACAACCGGTGCGCGCTGCCGACCGAGGAGGAACCCGTCGGAGCGGCCTGACCGCGGGCGGGGGCGGGAATGCCAGCCACCCGGAACGCGGTAGGACCGACAGCCGAGCCTTCTCGGCTCCGGTCGAAAGGTTGGCTCGGCGCGCGGGAGACCGTGATGATGCGAGCGTCGAGCGGTGGCCGAGCGCGCCGTGATCCGCCACCGCTCCAGGCGGCGCACGCTGAGATCCGGTCGGTCCCGGACGGCGGATTCTGCCCCACGGAAGTGTTGGGAGCGCCCGGTTCAGGCCGACCGCGATGAGGTTAACATTCGAGATTGATTAGAAGACACAATTTAGCGCGCATAGGATTTACTGCCTTTTAGCAATTAGCATGCTCTATTTGAGCGTCAAAGAGTGGACACAAAATATGCCGAGCGAAACGTCGAACGCCTGGGGTCGGGGCGAGCTGTACGAGACGCTCTGCCTCCTCGTCATCGGCGCCGGGATCTGGTTCGTCGGTGTCACGATGGGCACCTTCGATTCCCTCACCGGCTTTGTGTCGGCCTACGGGCTGAACGACATGCTGATGCTGGCGGCCTGCATGGGGGTCGCCCTGTGCGGCGCGGTGGTCCGCAAATCGATTCTCCTGCGCCGCCTGATGCTGGAGCGCGATGCGGCGGCGGCCCAGGCGGAGGCCATCGCAAGGCACGACGGCCTCACGGGCCTCGCCAACCGGCGCCGCTTCATCGACGCCGTCGCGCGGGCGCATGCCGCGGTGGGGACTGAGCCGCACTCCGCGGTCCTCTTGATCGACCTCGACCGGTTCAAGCCGGTCAACGACCTCTACAGCCACGCGGCCGGCAATGCGGTCCTCTGTGCCGTGGCCGAGCGCCTGCACAAGCTCCTGCCGCCCGGCGGCGTAGCGGCCCGGCTCGGCGGGGACGAGTTCGCCATGCTGGTTCCGGTGGAGCACGGCAGCGAGGGCCTGACGCGCCTCGCCCAGGCGGTGATCACCGCCATCTCCGAGCCGGTCTCCTGGAACCAGAACGACCTGAAGGTCGGCGCGACGGTGGGCGTCGCCGTGGTGGCCGCTGACCACGCGGATTCGGACGCGGTCCTGCACGCGGCGGATCTTGCCATGTACCAGGGCAAGAAGGACGGGCGCGGCAATTACCGCTTCTTTCGCAGCGCCATGGACGAGGAACTGCGCGCCCGGGCTCGAACCGAGGCGGAGCTGCGGGTGGCGATCGAGACGGGGGCGATCGAGCCGTTCTATCAGCCGGTCGTCTCACTGCCGGAGAAGACTATCGTCGGCGTCGAGGTGCTGGCGCGCTGGCGTCACCCGGTGCGCGGCCTGATCGGGCCCACGGAGTTCATCCCCGTCGCCGAGGAGACCGGAATGATCGCCGATCTCAGCTATAACCTGATCCGGCGCGCCTGCCTCGATGCCCGGGCCTGGCCGTCCGACCTGATCCTGGCGGTCAACATCGCCCCCCACCAGTTTCAGGACGCATGGCTCGCCCAGCGCATTCTGGCGATCCTGACCGAGACCGGCTTCCCGCCCCAGCGGCTCGAAGTGGAGATCACCGAGAGCGCCCTGATCCAGGATCTGGAGGCGACGCGCGCGACGCTCCTGTCGCTGCGGCAACTCGGCGTGCGTATCGCGCTCGACGATTTCGGTACTGGCTATTCGAGTCTCTATCACCTGCGTGAACTGAAGTTCGACAAGCTGAAGATCGACCGGAGCTACGTCGACGCGATCACCATGAGCGACGAGCGGGCCAAGCTGGTCGACGCGATCATCAAGCTCGGCACAAGCCTCGGCCTGACCACGACAGCGGAGGGCATCGAGACCGATGCGAGCCTCGACTGGCTGTCCGATCAGGGCTGCCATTTCGGCCAGGGCTACCTGTTCGGCCGCGCGATGCCGAAGGCCGAGATGGACGACATCCTGTGCCCGGCCAACGAAGCGACCTACGCACCGCCTCTGACCGAGGAGCTGGCGCGGGCGTCCTGATCCGGCGCCCGACCGTTGCGCGATCGGGCGTGGTCCGGGCTCCGTCCGTGCCCGGTTCAGCGGACCCCGCCGCTGGCCGCGATCACTTCGCCGGTCACCCAGCGCGCCTCGTCGGAGGCGAGGAACGCCACCACCTCGGCGATGTCGTCCGGCCGGCCGGCGCGGCCGAGGGGCGTCTGCGCCACCAACCCGGTTTCCATCTCCGAGCCTGTCACGCCAGCCGCATGGGTGCCCTCGGTCACCACGTAACCGGGGCTGACCACATTGACCCGAATCTTGCGCGGCGCCAGTTCGTTGGCGAGGACGCCCGAGATCGCATTCACGGCGCCCTTCGTCCCGGTATAGACCGCAGCGGTCGGCATGTTGACGCTGGTGACGACCGACGAGATGTTGACGATGCTGCCGCCTTCGCCGAGCTGCCTGCTCGCAGCCCGCGTGACCAGCAGGACGCCCAGCACGTTGATGTCGAAGAGACGGCGGTACTGCTCCTCCGTCACGTCTTCGATCGCGGCGAATTCATAGACGCCGGAATTGTTGACCACGATATCGAGCCGGCCGAACCGCTCGACCGCGGCCGCGATGAGGGCATCCGCTTGAGAGGCCTTGGAAACGTCGCCCGGCACGGCGATGGCCTGTCCGCCGGCTGCGGTAATAGCCTCCACCACGGCATCCGCACCCGCTTTGCTGGACGCGTAATTGACCACGACGGCCGCACCGTTCTTCGCCAGCGTCCTGGCAATCGCCGCACCGATCCCCTTCGAGGCCCCGGTCACCACAGCGACTTTTCCAGCGAGCTTCGACATGTAGGCCGACCTTCTCTCTACGGGCCGGCCCCCTCATGAAGGCCGCGGTCCCATAGTTCAGAATATCGGAACTATGGGACTAATGGTCAAGCGCCGTATGGAGGAAACATGAGGCCCCTGTTTCATCCCGCAATCGAGGACATCCAGCCGGCAGCGATTCTGCACGCGTTGTCCGACCCGTCGCGCGCCGCCATCTTCGCCAGAATCACGCGCGCGGGCTGCGTCGAAGCCTGCTCGGCCGTCGCCGCGTTGGGCGACAGGGTCATCCCGAAATCGTCGTTATCCAGCCACTTCAAGGTCCTGCGCGAGGCCGGCCTGATCCGATGCGAACGCCGCGGCGTCGAGATGCGTAACCAATCGCGGGTCGCCGAAGTGGAGGCGCGTTTTCCGGGACTTCTGACCGCAATCATGAACGCCTATGCGCGTTCCGTGAGCGAAGAGGGACCGCCGTCCTAGCGCGAGTCGCCAAAGGCGCCTCAGCGAGTCCGGAGGCGCCGGAGCGCAAAGCCCAATCTCAGCGCGGCGGCCGGTAGGCCGAGCCGTCTTCGGCTCTCAGGGGCTCCTCGACGAAGCGACTCTGCTTCGGGACCGCGACATGATCGAAATCCGCCGCCAGGGCCTGCAGCGCACGGCGCATCTCGGGGCCCTGGAGCGGTCGGCCGTGGCCGGTGATCACCCGCTCGGGTTCAAGGGCGGCCAAGTCCCGCACGGAGGTGCGGGCCGCGTCCCAATCGATCGTCAGGTACATGGGCGGGCCGTGCAGTTCCGGCTCCTGGACGGCCACCGCGTAGGCGGATTCCTGCGCCACCGTCACGAATGCGTCGCCGACGATGAGCGTGCGGTCCGTCTCGCGCCAGAGCGAGATATGGCCCGGCGCGTGGCCCGGGGTATGGAGCCAGCACCAGCCCGGCAGGGGCGGGACCGAGCCGTCCTGCGGCAGATCCAGCAGGCGTCCGGCCACGTTCACCGGCTCGGTCGGGTAGAGCGGCGAGATGCGGCCGAGCAGCCCGCCGCCGACGCTCGGATCCGGCGTCGGATAGGCGGCGCTGCCGTCGAGATAGGGCCGCTCCAGCGCGTGGGCATAGACCGGGACGTCCCATTCGGCGGCCAGATCCTCCAGCACGCCGACATGATCGAAATGGCCGTGGGTCAGGACAATGGCGGACGGCCGCGCGCCGGCACCAAAGCGCGCCTCGGCGGCCGCCGTGATGGCGCGCTTACCGCCCATCACGCCCGCATCGACCAGCACCCAGCCGCGATCCCCAGCCCCGGGATTGCCGACGAACACCACGTTCACGAGGACGAGGCGGCGATAGGCGACGTCGCCGGTGACGGCGTGCGTCGCGTCGTCCCGCTCCGCGTCGCGCCGCGGATCGTCGGCTCTGGCCTTCGGATCGACGGGAATCTGCTGGGCCATGGATGCGGCTCCTGCGCTGTGTGAAGAAGGGGCGGGCAGCGGGCGGGGCCCGCGCGGCTGCGGTGCTCGCTCTCGACCCGGCAACCGGCCGCCCCTATGCGTGTTCCCCGGATTGCGACCCTGCGCGGCATCCCGCCGGTCGGCGGGAACCCCATATGGCGGACATCGACGCGCCGTCGCAGGTCACAGCATGGCACCGAGCCCGATCGCCCTTATCGCGTCCGCCGCCCTCATCGGAATCGTCGCCGTCGGAACCGGGGCGATCGTCGCGCAGCAGGGCTCGCACTTCAGCCATCCGCGCAAGGTGGGCGGCCCCTTCGCCATGGCGGATCTCGACGGGCGCCCGGTGAGCCGGGCCGATCTCCTCGGCAAGCCGACCGCCCTGTTCTTCGGCTTCACCCATTGCCCGGAGGTCTGCCCGACGACGCTGGCGACCCTGTCGGGGGCGCTGGGTCGGATGGGCAAGGATGCGGACCGGCTCAGCGTGGTGTTCGTCACCCTGGACCCGGAGCGGGACACCGCCGAGTCGCTGCGCGATTACCTGGCCTCGTTCGATCCCCGCATCCGCGCTTTCGTCGGCACGCCGGATCAGGTCGCGCGCATGGCGGACGCCTACCACGTCGCCTACCGGCGCATCCCCGTGAAGGACGGCGACTACACGATGGAGCACTCGGCCACCGTCGCTTTGTTCGACAAGACCGGCCGCATGGTCGGGGAGATTGGCTACGGCGAGGACGAGAGCCGGGCACTGTCCAAGCTGATCACCCTGGCGCTGCCCGGCCAATGCGCCCCCGGCGGCGGTGCCGATCTCTGGTCGACGAACGGCGCCACGGGCACCTGCGGGCCGCGCAGCTGAGCGCGGAAATTGCGCCGGCGCGCCGCCCTGGCTAGACGGCGGCGCCGGCCTGCAGGCCCGGTCGAATCGCCGAGGTTCTCGTTTGATCACGCGTCGCGTCCTGACCGCCCTCGGGCTCCTCGCCCTCGCACCGCTGCCCAAGGCCGCGCTCGCCGCCGCCGGGCCGCGCCTGGGGCCGCCCGAGCCGATGGATCTCGACCGTCTGAAGGATCTCGCCCGCAGCCTGCGCGACCGGCCCCACGCCCCACCGCCGGAGGCCCCGGCCTCGAAGGCACTCGACGCCCTGACCTACGGGCCGCTCCAGGAGATCCGCTATCCGCCCGCCCGGGCGCTCTACGCCGACAGCCAATACCCGGTGACCTTCTTCCACCTGGGCAACTTCTTCCGGCACCCGGTGCAGGTCTATGCCCTCGAAGGCGGGCAGGCCCGCCCGGTGCTCTACAGCCACGACCTGTTCACCTACCCGCCAGGCAACCCGGCCCAGGACGTGCCGGACGGCGCCGGCTTCGCGGGCTTCCGCTATCAGAAATTTCCAGCCGGACAGCCCGGCGACGATGGCGACTGGCTGGCCTTCCTCGGCGCCTCGTATTTCCGCGCGGGCGGCGACGGCGAACAATACGGCGCCTCGGCCCGGGGCATCGCCATCGACACGGCGCCCGGCCCCGGAAGGACGGAAGAATTCCCGGTCTTCACCCGCTTCTACGTCAGCCCGGCCGCGGAGGGCGCGGTCACGGTGCTCGCCCTGCTGGAGGGCCAGAGCCTGACCGGCGCCTACCGGTTCGTCGCCCGCAAGGCGCCGCACGTGGTCATCGACATCGCCTGCACGCTCTACATGCGCAAGAGCGTCGAGCGGTTCGGGATGGCGCCGCTCACCTCGATGCTCTGGTACTCGGAGGGGATGAGCCGGTTCACCGCCAGCGACTGGCGGCCGGAAGTCCACGATTCCGATGGGCTGCTGATGCACACCGGCGCCGGCGAGGTGATCTGGCGCCCGCTCAACAACCCGCCGAAGCTCAGCGTCAGCGCCTTCGCGGATCGGTCGCCGAAGGGTTTCGGCCTGCTTCAGCGCGACCGCACCTTCGATCATTACATCGACGACGGGTTCGAGGAGAACCGGCCCGACATCTGGGTCGAGCCGCAGGGCGATTGGGGGAAGGGCAGCGTCCAGCTCATCGAGATCCCGACCCATCAGGAGACCGACGACAATATCGGCGCGTTCTGGGTACCGGCCGATCCGCCGAAGGCCGGGGACGAGCGCAGCTTCGCCTACCGCCTGCGCTGGGCCGTGCAGGAACCGGTCGCGACCGATCTCGCGCGCTGCATCGCCACCCGGGCGACCAAGGCCTCCTGGCTCGCCGAGACGGATCGCCGCCCGAGCCGGGCCAACCTCGTGCGCCAATTCGTGCTGGAGTTCGAGGGCGCGGCCCTGGCGGGACTCGATCCCGAGAAGGCGACGGTCGCGCTGACCCTCTCGCGCGGCAGCGCCGAGGAGGTCGGCGCCACCTGGGCGCCTTACGGCAAGCCGAGCCCCTGGCGGGTTTTTTTCAAGGTCTATGCCGAGGGTCCGGAGCCCGTCGAGATGCGGCTCCAGCTGAAATCCAGAGACAGGCTGCTCTCCGAGACCTGGGCCTACCGCTACGATCCTGAGGCTCCGGGAACGGTCCTCTAGCCATCGCGGATCCGGCCGCATTGCCCGGCGCCGGCTACGCCCTGTACAAAGCCGACATCGAGCTGCTGCCGTGGCTCGTCCGTTGCCGCCTCCGAGGCCGTCATGAACGGCGAACGACCGCCCGGTCCACATCTGCCGGAAGCCCTGACGCGCCTGCTCCGGGCTCCCAAGAGCGCGATCTGGCCGACGCCGGAGGATCGGCACAGGCTGCAGCTGGGCCGTCAGAGGCCGCGTCAGCCGAGCCGCGCGATCCTGGGTGTCTGGCTCTGGGCAATCCTCTACAATCTCGTCGGCTTCGCGATCCTCGCGGCCCTTTGGCGGACGATGCCCTGACGCATCCTCCCGGAAAGTGGCCTCCGGCTTTCGGGAAAGAATGATGCATTTGGAGAGACTTGTGGCATCGTGCCGGTTGCGGTTTCCGACGCGGTGGTTCGATACCAGCCCCCGACACGGCCGGTTCCGCGCGCCGCTGGTCGCGGTCGCGGCGCTGCTCTGGCCCCTCTTGAGCGGTGGCACCGTTGCGGCACAGGCGCCCGGCGACGCCCTCAATGCCGACGCCGCGACGGGCGCGGTGAAGGTCTGCGCCCCGGTGGCGATGCCCCGCTGGCGCTCGATGAGTCCGGTGCCCAGGACCTGGACGTTCCTCGACTGCATGGCCTTCTCGGGCGAGATGGGCGCCACCCATTTTCAGCTCGGATGCCTCTTCGCCGACGTCACGCCCTACGCGCAGAAATATGCCTGGGGGCCGATGGTGCTGATTGAGAAGTCGGCCCTGGCGAAAGCCCAACCGCCGATGCCCAATTGCGGCTGGTGAGCGGCCCGGTCGCACCGCCGACCCGGTTTCGGACCGGGATACCGGCGCGGAGCCCTCACGGGAGACCCGGTCGGTCGCGTCGGACCCGCTGTCCCGTGCGTCCGCGCGCTGGCCGAAAGTACGATAGGGCGCAACCGGCGTGCCGATTACACGGGTGCGTTACAACGCCTTCGTCGCGGGTGCCTGAAGACCGGTGATCGGCGTGCGCGTCGGCTCATTGCCTTCGGGGAAGCCGAAACGCTCACCCCTCATCACCGCCCGCGGAGGTGTGACCTGCCCCGCTACTTCCTGAACGTCCGTCGACGCGGCACGCTGATCCGCGACGAAGAGGGCGATGACCTGCCGGATCGGTGCGCCGCGGAGACTCTCGCCCACGCGATCCTGCGCGACATGCGACGACTGCCGCACATATACGGTCCCCCGCGCCAGTGGCGGGCCAACGCGTTCGTGATTACCGACGAAGCGGGGGCCGTCGTCGCGGAAGTGCCCTATGCCAGTATCCTCTGAGGCGACCGCAGGGGGCCGATCAGGCGCTCGTATTCCGCCTCCGCCGGGCCATAGGCCTGGCCGGCGGCCTGCTCCAGGCGCTCGCGGCTGAGGACACGGATGCGGCCGCGTCGCGCCCGGATCAGTCCCTCGCCCTCCAGAGTGTGAATGGCAACCGTGACGGTGGGACGGCGCACGCCCAGCATGATCGAGAGGAATTCGTGCGTGACCGGCAGGTCGTCGCCGTCCTGACGGTCGTGATACATGAGCAGCCACCGCGCCAACCGCTCCTCGGCGGTCGCAGCGGCATTGGCGACTGCGGTCTGGGCTACCTGTACGTGGAAGGTCTGGGCATAGCGCAGCAGCACATCCCGTAGCGACGGGCTCTCCGCGATCGCCGCCCGCAGGGCCGGCACCGGGATCCGGCGACCGCGCCCGGCGACCTGCATGAAGACCTGATGCGGAATTGTATCGGAACCCAACACCACCGCCGGGATCGACATGCCGTCGCGCCCGAACAGCCCGACTTCGATCCGCCCGGCTTCCAAAGCGTTCGAGACCACCGAACACAGACCGGTCTCGACGAAGACGGCATGCGCGATGACGCTGGCTGGCTCCACCAATACCAAGCCGACCGGAAGGTCTACGGCCTCCCAATGCGGTTCGAGCAAAGCGCCATCAGCCTCCGACAATGTCGCGAGAAGAATGTTGCGATGATCCATCGAGGCGTACGCAGGACAAGACTAACGCCCGCCGGCTCACCTGAGCGAGCCGCGGCGCCCTATCGAGCCATGCTCGGAACGACACGCGAATGCGAGCGGATAGTGCGCTAGAGCCACAAAGCGTCTGCAATCAGACGGAGCTCGACAGGAAAGGGTGGGGATAACCACATCGAAACCGGTCATATGACCGCCGAAGCCGCGCTCAAAACTTCCTTAAAGACCGGGGTCTAGATTGCCCGTGATGCTGCCGGATGGCTCCGGCGCACCATGCGAATCGCTGGATCCACCCCTACGCAAGCGCGGCGCCGCAGACACGCTTTGACGGGCGGTCTCGATCGGTCTACAGAGGGAGAACTAACACAAGCAAGATTCATGCCGCCCCTATCGGCGGCATCCTGTCATCGCGCGGGAAGGGCATCGGGGCCTCGCATGAGTTTGGTGCAACGGCTGGAAGTGCGTCAGGGCCAGGCCCTGGTGATGACGCCGCAGCTCCTGCAAGCGATCAAGCTCCTTCAACTTTCGCAGCTCGATCTGGCCGCCTATGTCGAGGCCGAGCTGGAGCGCAATCCTCTGCTGGAGCGGGCCGAGCCCGAGGTCCCGGCCGCGAGCGAGACCGGCGATGCGGCCGCTTACGAGGATGGCCCGGCCGACGGCTTCGATGGCGCCGAGCCCGAATCGTGGCTCGCCGCCGAGCTCAATCCGAGCCGCGGCGAGATCGAGAGCGATTTCGACACGCGCCTCGACAACGTCTTTCCCGACGAGGTGCCGGTACAGGCCCGGGAAGCCAGCGGGGGCGACATGCTCTCGCTGACGCCGCCGCCTTACGGCAATACCGGCGGCAGCTTCGACGCCGAGGCCCCGGATTTCGAGGCCTCCCTCACGGCGGAGACCTCCCTGCGGGATCACCTCGTCGGCCAGCTCGACCTCGCCACACGGAACCCCATGGAGCGGCTGATCGGCGGCTTCCTGATCGATGCGGTCGATGAGGCCGGCTACCTGCGCGAATCCGTCGAGGCGGTGGCCGAGCGCCTGGGCGCCGAGCCGGAGACCGTGTCGCGGGTCTTACAGCTTGTGCAGACCTTCGACCCGCCCGGAATCGCCGCCCGCGATCTCGCGGAATGCCTCGGGATCCAGCTGCGGGAGCGCGACCGGTTCGATCCGGCCATGCAGGCCCTGGTCTCGCGGCTCGATCTCGTGGCCAAGCGCGATTTCGGCGCCCTGCGCCGCCTCTGCGGCGTGGACGACGAGGATCTCGTGGACATGCTGGGGGAGATCCGCCGCCTCGATCCGAAGCCCGGCCGGGCCTTCGGATCGAGCGCCGCCGAGGTTCTCATCCCCGACGTGTATGTGCGCGCGGCGCCGGACGGGTCCTGGCTCGTCGAACTGAACAGCGAGGCCCTGCCGCGGGTCCTCGTGAACCAGAGCTACTATGCCCGGGTCGTCCGCGGCGCCAACGCCGACGGCGACAAGGCCTTCCTGTCGGAGGCGCTCCAGAACGCCAATTGGCTCACCCGCTCCCTGGAGCAGCGCGCCCGCACGATCCTGAAGGTCGCCACCGAGATCGTACGCCAGCAGGACGGGTTCTTCGTCTACGGCGTCACGCACCTGCGGCCGCTCAATCTGAAGACTGTGGCGGAAGCGATCGGCATGCACGAATCGACCGTCTCGCGGGTCACCTCCAACAAGGCGATCGGCACCAGCCGCGGCACGCTGGAGATGAAGTACTTCTTCACCGCGGCGATCCCGGGGGCGGCCGGTACGGCAGCGCATTCCTCCGAGGCCGTGCGCCACCGGATCAAGCAGCTCGTCGACGGCGAGACGCCGGACGACGTGCTGTCCGACGACGCGCTGGTGCAGAAGCTGCGCGGGGAGGGCGTCGACATCGCCCGGCGGACGGTGGCGAAGTACCGGGAATCCCTGCGGATCCCGAGCTCGATCGAGCGCCGCCGCGAGCATTTCGCCCACGGCTCGGCCCACCACGCGGCCCTGGCGTTACGCTGAGGGACCGACCGGGCTTGCGCACGGCGCCGGTCCGGACCATCCGTGGCGCCCCATGACGACGCCTGGACCCGCAATGACCGCAACCGGAACGCCCCCGCGGAGCTTCACCGCCATCGTACTCGCGGCCGGGAAGGGCACGCGGATGCGGTCGGACCTGCCGAAGGTGCTGCACCGGATCGCCGGGCGGAGCATGCTCGGGCACGTCCTGGCGGCCGTGCAGGCGGCGGGCGCCAGCCGGATCGCCGTAGTGGCCGAGCCCGGCCGCGACGACGTCGCCGCCGAGATCGCGAAAGAGGCCCCGGGCGCACAGGTCTTCCCGCAGGCCGAGCGGCTCGGGACCGCCCATGCGGTTCTGGCAGCCCGGGACGTGCTCGCCGATCCGGACGACGATGTGGTCATCGCCTTCGGCGACACCCCGCTCGTCACCGCCGAGACCTTTTTGCGATTGCGTGCGCCGCTGGCGAAGGGTGCGGCGATCGCGGTGCTGGCCTTCGAGAGCCCGTCGCCCACCGGCTACGGCCGGGTGCTGACCGACGGCAGCCGCGTCGTGGCGATCCGCGAGGAGAAGGATGCGAGCGAGGCCGAGCGGGCCGTGACCCTGTGCAATGCCGGGCTGATGGCGCTCGCCGGGCGGCACGCTTTGTCGCTGCTCACCCGCATCGGCAACGACAACGCCGCCGGGGAATATTATCTGCCGGATGCCGTAGCGCTCGCGGTGGCGGACGGGCTGTCGGTCACCACCGTGCCGGTGGACGAGGCGGAGGCGCAGGGCGTCAACGACCGGGTGCAACTCAGCATCGCCGAGGCGGCGATCCAGGGCCGGCTCCGGCGCAGCGCCATGCTGGGCGGCGCCACCCTGGTCGCCCCCGAAACCGTGTTCCTGAGCTACGACACGGTGCTCGGGCGCGACGTGATCGTGGAGCCCAACGTGGTGTTCGGCCCCGGCGTGCGGGTCGGCGACGGCTGCACCGTGCGGGCCTTCGCGCATCTCACCGAGACCGAGCTGAAGGCAAGCGTGCGGATCGGGCCGTTCGTGCGGCTGCGCGGGCACGCGGTGCTGGAGAGTGGCGCCGAACTCGGCAACTTCGTCGAGCTGAAGAACGCCCGGATGGGTGCCGGCGCCAAGGCCGCGCACCTGACCTATCTCGGCGATGCCGAGATCGGCACGAAGGCCAATATCGGCGCCGGCACGATCACCTGCAACTACGACGGGGTGCTCAAGCACCGCACCACGATCGGCGCCCACGCCTTCATCGGCTCGAACTCCGCGCTGGTGGCGCCCGTCACCGTGGGGGAGGGGGCCTACGTGGCCTCCGGTTCGGTCATCACCGACGACGTACCGGCCGACGCCATGGCGGTCGCTCGGGGCCGGCAGGCTGTCAAGCCCGGCTGGGCCAAGCTGAAGCGGGCCGCGCTGCAGGCCGAGAAGGCGTTGCGCAAGGGACGGTGAGGCGTGCGGGTTTGAGGTGTGATCCCGATCAGCTTGCTTGTGCGATCGTCGGTTGCGACCCACCTCGGACCAACGGCCGATCATAGGTGTCGCCCGGAAGCGGTGATAGCACGGCTTTCCATCACAGGCCCGCTCGGAGAGAGCGGCATCGCGCTGCCCTGTAGATTCATTGGGCTCGATCGCAAACTGGCCAACACACCTACGTACGATGGCTGAGATCGTGCGCCTGGCTGAAGCGGACGCAGGCGCAGGATGCGACATGTGTGTCGATCCATCCGTCGTTTCTGCATGAAGTATGGCGAATAAATTCATAGCCGCCGCAATTGCCACCCACGGGCAAGCCTAGCTCATCGACAAGTTTTCCTTTCAAGCGCCCCGAAGACCCTGTCCTTTCGTTTGTTGATCAACCCACAGTTGAATCTGCCATCTTGATACCGCCATTAAAAATTTAACAGTCGTCCGGTAGAAATAGGGCCATGTGTTGCGCACTTTACCTCTAAGATAACTGCGATGACACGCTCCCGTCACCGGAAATATCAGATGCGCTTCTTGGCGAACTCAAAAGTAATCGTCAAAATCGCGGTTCCATTCTTCCTGATCACTGGGATAAGCGTGGGTCTGGTCGCTTACGCGAGATCGACCATGCTCGACATGGCCGCTCAGACTGCAACAATCGCCGATGTGAATGCTGGGCGGATCGATGCGCTCATGCACATGCGAGGCGGCATTACGGAAGCCGTCGTCATGGACCGCAACGGTCTACTGGAGAGAAGCGCAGAAAAGAAAGCGGGTTTCCGAGTTCGGCAGCAAGTCGCCATGGCCGAGGCGCGGTCTGCAATCGAACAGCTTATCTCACTGGCCGATACCCCCGACCGCCGCACGAGCAATATTGCGGTCCAACATTCGATGGAAGCATTTTTTTCGATTCTCGATCGCGTGTATGACCTTGGCGCTCGACAGCAAATCGATGAGGCCTTCGCCCTCGGTCGCGACGTCGGAATTCCCGCTCGGCTGAAGCTGAATGAGTGGATGGCCGACCGGGCAAAGGCGCAGGCTGACGAACTCGCCGCGGCCAAGACGCGTGCTGCCCAGCAGGCGCAGGACGCGACTTACCTGCTCATCGCGTTTGCGGGCGGCGGCTTAGTCGCGGCGATGGTGCTGGCCGGTCTGATCATCGTTTTTGCGGTGACCCGCCCGCTCGGAAGATTGGTCAGCGTGTTGCAGCGCATGGCCCAGGGCGAGATCGATGCTGCGATCTGCGAGGCTCAGCGCGGCGACGAGATCGGCGCGGTGGGCAAAGCGGTACAGGGCATCAAGGACATGGTCGCCCGCAAAGCCGCCGACGAGGCTGAGGTCAAGCGCCGCGCCGATGACGCCGCTGCCGCCGAGCGCCGTCGCACCATGATCGAGCTCGCCGACGGCTTTGAGCGTGCAGTCGGCGGCATCGTCGGCCTGGTCTCGTCCTCGGCGACCGAGCTCCAGGCCACCGCCCAGCAGATGACCGCCACCGCCCAGGAGACGGCGAGCCAGTCGATCACCGTGGCGGCCGCCGCCGAGGAGGCGTCAACGAACGTCAACACGGTCGCGGCCGCCGCCGAGGAGCTCGGCTCGTCGGTGCAGGAGATCGGCCGGCAGGTGACCGGCTCGGCCCAACTCGCGCAGGCCGCGGTGGGCGAGGCCGATCAGACCGGGCTCCGGGTGCAGGAACTCAGCGCCGCCGTGTCCCGTATCGGCGATGTGGTCGGCCTGATCTCGAACATCGCCGGCCAGACCAATCTCCTCGCCTTGAACGCTACGATCGAGGCGGCACGCGCCGGGGCAGCCGGCAAAGGCTTCGCGGTGGTCGCATCTGAGGTGAAGGCGCTGGCCGAACAGACCGCCAGGGCCACACACGAGATTGCGGGGCAGATTGCGCAAGTCCAGGCCTCGACCGGGCAGGCGGTCACGTCGATCGCCGGCATCACCGGGCGGATCCGCGAGATCAGCGGTGTCGCCTCCTCGATCGCAACGGCTGTGGAACAGCAGGGCGCGGCCACGCAGGAGATCGTGCGCAACGTGGCGCAGGCCTCGACCGGCACCAACGAGGTGACGGGCAACATCGCGGGCGTCGCGCAGGCCTCGGAGGAGACGGGGGCGGCGGCCGGCCAAGTCCTGTCGGCAGCCTCCGAGCTATCGCGGCAATCCGAGCATCTCGGCGCGGAGGTCAGCCGCTTCCTCGCGATCGTGCGCGCCGCCTGACACAAACGAATCGTCGCGCGCATCCGATAGATGGATCGCGCCGTCGAATGTCCGCTTCCGCCCCCTTCAGGGGGGAAGCGGACCGGCGGAAATCCACCCGACGCGGCCATTCAGCATTTGACCCATGCCAACCGCGCGAGTGGTCACACACTCCTGCCGAGAGCCACGCCTCGGTGGGTTGAAGGGAGTCCGCAGCGCTCCGGCAGAGAGAGGCTTGCATCCGACAGCGTTACCTGCGGGAGCGCTTGACGCGCACGGGGGCAACTGGGACACGGCCGCGGCCTTTCCGGACATAGCCTTCGCGATGCTGCTCAACCGCCTGTTCCCCGTCTGCGCCGTCCTGGCCGCGGCCACGGCCTACATTGCACCGGCGGTGTTCCTCCCGATTCTCCCTTACGTCGCCGTCCTCCTCGCCGTGATCATGTTCGCCCTTGGCGTGACGCTGACACCCGCGGATTTCGGCCGGATCCTGGCCCGGCCCGCACCGGTCGCGGCGGGTGTCGTGGTCCATTACCTCGTGATGCCCGCCGCCGCCTGGGCCATCGCCCACGGCCTCGGCATGGGCACGCAGCTCACGACCGGCATGGTGCTGGTCGGCAGCGTCGCCAGCGGAACGAGCTCCACTCTGATGGTCTACATCGCCGGCGGCGATGTCGCCCTGTCGGTGACGATCGCCACGGCTTCGACGCTGGTGGGCCTCGTGGCGACGCCGCTCCTGATACGTCTCTACGTCGATGCCAGCGTTCCGGTGGATGTGGCGGGGCTCCTGGCCAGCCTCGTGGAGATCGTGGCCGCGCCCGTGGCCCTGGGGCTGGCGCTCAACCGGCTCGCGCCGCGCCTCGTCGGACGCCTCGAGCGCGCGCTGCCCGCCGTCTCGATGGCCGCCATCCTGCTGATCATCGGCGCCGTCGTGGCCGGAAGCCGGAGGAGCATCGCGGCGGTCGGGCCCCTCGTGCTGCTGGCGGTGGTGCTGCACAACGGAGCCGGACTGGTCTGCGGCTACTGGAGCGGGCGCCTGCTCGGCTTCGACGAGGGCACCTGCCGGACCCTGGCCCTGGAGGTCGGCATGCAGAATTCCGGGCTCGCGGCGGCTTTGGGCAAGCTCTATTTCTCGCCCTTGGCCGCCCTGCCGGGGGCGGTCTTCTCCGTGTGGCACAATTTGTCGGGCTCGGTCCTGGCCGGTTACTGGTCGGGCCGGGGCTCAGCCGTCGCCGCGCGCAGGACTTTGCCCTCCTGACAGGACCGCAGAGCCGACCGCACCCGCATCGATCGAACCGGGGCTGGCCCTGCGCGGCCCTGATCCGGTACAAGCCCCGCTTGGCTTAGGCCTGGGCGAACGGTCCGGACCTTGCGCGGCGCGTCCGCGCGCGGCCACCCGGGCGTCAAAGCGAGAGACATCCCATGTGCGGCATCGTCGGCATCGTCGGGCGCGACGCGGTGGCGGGGCAGGTGATCGAGGCCCTGCGGCGGCTCGAATACCGCGGCTACGATTCCGCCGGTATCGCTACGTTGGAGCACGGCCGGCTGGAGCGGCGCCGGGCCTCGGGCAAGCTCGTCAACCTGGAGGCGAAGCTCGTTCAGGAGCCACTCACCGGCACGATCGGCATCGGTCACACCCGCTGGGCGACCCACGGGCGCCCCAACGAGACCAATGCCCATCCGCACGCCACCAAGCGGCTCGCCGTCGTGCACAATGGCATCATCGAAAACTTTCGCGAGCTGAAGCAGGAGCTTGAGGCCGACGGAATCGTCTTCGAGACCGAGACCGACACCGAGGTCGTCGCCCAGCTCGTCAGCCGCAACATGGACCGGCAGATGGGCCCCGTCGAAGCGGTGGCCGCCGCCCTGCCGCGGCTGCGCGGCGCCTTCGCGCTCGGCTTCCTGTTCGCCGGTGAGGAGAACCTGCTGATCGGCGCCCGCCACGGCGCGCCGCTCGCGGTCGGCTTCGGCGAGGGCGAGACCTATCTCGGCTCCGATGCCCTGGCGCTCGCCCCCTTCACCGACGCGCTCACCTATCTCGACGAGGGCGACTGGGCGATCCTCACCCGGGATGGTGCGGAGATCCGCGACGCGTCGGGCGCAACCGTGCAGCGTCCCCGGCAAAAGATTGCGACGCAGGCCTACCGGATCGACAAGGGCGAGTATCGCCACTTCATGGCCAAGGAGATCCACGAGCAGCCGGAGGTCGTGGGCCGCACGCTCGCCCATTACGTCGATATGGCGAACGGCCGGGTGATGCTGCCCGAGGCTTTGCCCTTCGACTTCGCCAAGCTCAGCCGCCTCTACATCACGGCCTGCGGCACGGCCTATTACGCGGGCCTCGTCGCCCGGTACTGGTTCGAGCAGGTGGCGCGCCTGCCGGTCGAAATCGACGTTGCCTCCGAGGCCCGCTATCGCGAGGCGCCGCTGGAGAAGGACGGGCTGACGCTGGTGATCTCGCAATCGGGCGAGACCGCCGACACCCTGGCCTCACTCCGCTACGCGAAGAGTCAGGGCCAGCACACGCTGAGCGTGGTCAACGTGCCGACCTCGACCATCGCGCGCGAATCCTCCGTGGTGATGCCGACTTTGGCCGGGCCGGAGATCGGCGTGGCTTCCACTAAGGCGTTCTCGTGCCAGCTCACCGTGCTGCTCTGCCTCGCCATCGCGGCGGGCCGGGCGCGCGGCACCCTCGATGCGGCCGGCGAACGGCGCCTCGTCGATGCGCTGATCAAGGCGCCGGGGCTGATGGCGGAAGCGCTGACCCAGGAGACCGCAATCGAGGGGCTCGCCCGGGAGGTCGCGAAGGCGCGGGACGTGCTCTATCTCGGCCGCGGCACCAGCTACCCGATGGCGCTGGAAGGCGCGCTGAAGCTGAAGGAGATCAGCTACATCCACGCCGAGGGCTACGCGGCGGGCGAGCTGAAGCACGGGCCGATCGCGCTGATCGACGAGAGCGTGCCGGTCATCGTGATCGCGCCGCACGACGCGGTGTTCGAGAAGACGGTGTCGAACATGCAGGAGGTCGCCGCCCGCGGTGGGCGTATCGTCCTGATCGGCGACGCCAAGGGCGCGGCCGAGCACGGTCTCGATACGCTCGCGACCTTCACCATGCCGGCCCTCGACGCCACGGTGGCGCCGATCGTCTACGCGGTGCCGATCCAACTGCTCGCCTACCACACGGCCGTGTTCATGGGGAAAGACGTGGACCAGCCCCGCAACCTCGCCAAGTCGGTGACGGTGGAATAGGCGCGGCCAGCCGAAGCCGCGCTGTGTCCGGGAGCGGCGCCGTCTTTGCGAGCGGAACGAAGCAATCCGATCGGCACCACGGTCACGGAGGTCGCGTGATCCTGGGTTGCTTCGCTCCGCTCGCAAAGGCGGTGCGCGCGATCCCGATGACCCTGGTACGAGGCCCCGTATGACCGCTCAATACACCGACGCCGTCCGCTGGCTCGACGGGCAGGAGGGCGCGATGCTGGCGCTTCTCGAAGAGCTCGTGAACATCGATTCCGGCTCCTACGACAAGCCGGGCGTGGATGCGGTCGGCGCCCGGATCGCGGCGTTCCTGGCCGGGGAGGGCATCCCGGTCACCACGATCCCGGTCGAGGGTTACGGCGACGCGCTGAAGGCCGAGGTCGCGGGCTCCGGTGGCGGCAACCGGCCGGTGGTGCTGATGGGGCACCGCGACACGGTCTTTCCGAAGGGCGAGGTGGCGCGCCGTCCGTTCCAGGTCGTGGACGGACGCGCCTACGGTCCGGGCGTCGCCGACATGAAGGCCGGCCTCGTGATGAACGCCTTCGTGCTGGCGGCCTATCACCGGGCCGGCGGGGCGCCGGTTCCGCTCGTCGGCCTATTCACCAGCGACGAGGAGATCGGCTCGCCCGCCTGCCGGCCGATCATCGAGGAGACCGCCCGCGGCGCCCGGGCGGTGCTCAATTCCGAGCCGGGGCGTCCAACAGGCAACGTCGTCACCGGTCGCAAGGGCGGCGTCTTCATGCAGCTCGAGGTGCAGGGCAAGGCAGCCCATTCCGGCGGCAACTACGTGGACGGACGCAGCGCCATCCTCGAACTGGCCCACAAGACGGTGGCGTTCCACGCGATCACCGATCTCGCGCGCGGCACCACGGTCAATGTCGGGCTGGTCTCGGGCGGCCAGTCGGTCAACACCGTAGCGCCCCGGGCGAGCTGCGAGATCGACCTGCGCTACGTCACCCCGCCCGACCGTACGGAGGCCATGGACCGGATTGCCGCGATCGTCGGGCATTCCACGGTGCCGGACACGACCGCGCACCTGATCATCAAGGGCGAGTTCCTGCCGCTGGTGCAGGACGAAGGCGCTCGAGCGTTGTTCGAAACCTACGCGCAGGTCAGTACCGCGCTCGGCCGGCCGGTCGAGGGCGAATTCGCCGGCGGCTGCGCCGATTCCGGCTTCACCGCCAGCGTCGGCTGCCCGACCCTCTGCGCCGTCGGCCCGGTCGGCGGGAGGGCGCATTCGCCCGAGGAGTACCTTGAGGTCGGAAGCCTCGTTCCCCGGGCGCGGGCGATGGCCGAGACCATCGCGGCGCTCGGCCGCTAATCCCGCAGAGCCCCCGCCAGACGCAGCAGGAACCCATCGACGGCGCCCTTGTCGATCCAGCGCAGCACCGCGACGACATCGTGGTCCGGATCGCACCAGATCACGTTGTTGCCGGCGCCCAGCGCGCTGAACGACGCGGGGGAGAGCTGCGGCTTGGCGGCCGTACCCTGGTTCAGCCACCAGAGGTAGCCATAGCTGGCCAGCGTCGGCGACGGGGTCAGCATGGCCCGGATCCAGCGCTCCGACAGGAGGCGCCGCCCGTCCCAGGCGCCGCCGCGGGCGATGAGGAGCCCGAACCGGGCGTGGTCGTCGGCGCCGATGAACAGCCCGCCGCCCCAATGGCCGCCCCCCGGCACCGATTGCAGCCGCCGGCCGTCGATCTCGACCCAGCTGCTGTCGTAGCCGTGCCACGCCCAGTCCGGGGAGGCGCCGATCGGGTCCATGATCCGCTCGCGCAGCACCTCCGGCAGGGCCCGGCCGAAGCGGCGCATCAGGCAATACGACAGCAGATTCACCCGCACGTCGTTGTACTCGTAATACGTGCCTGGCGTCTTCGGCGGACGCCGTTCGCCCTTGCGGCTGTTATCCGCCCCCGGGCCGATCTGTCGGAAATGATCGACTTGATCCGACTTGCCGAACAGCGTCCCCTGCCACTCGCTCGACTGCTGCAGCAGGTGGCGCCACGTGATCGCGCCGTTATGCGGGCCGTCGAGAAGCGGGTCTGGCACGCTGTCGCGCACCGGCGCATCCACGTCGGGGATCAATCCGTCATCGTGGGCGAGGCCCGCCAGCACCGCTAGGTAGCTCTTGGCGATGGAGAAGGTCATGTCCGGGCGGTCCGTGTCGCCCCAGGCGGCAACCCGGCGACCGCCCTTCAGGATCACCCCCGCCGGGCCGCCCCGCTCCCGCACCGGCCCCGCGATGGCGCTCCACGGACCGGCCTCGTTCCACTCGACGATCCCCACATAGCGGCCATCCGGATAATACAAGCTGCGCGGCCACGCGCTCTCGTTCGCCTCGGCGTACGCGACGGCTTCGGCGAGGCGGGCGGGATCGAATCCGACGGCACCGGGCTCGGCGGTCTCCCAGGTCTCTGTCGGCCAGGCCGACGCCATTCCCTGACTCATACGCGATCTCCGCCATTCCGGACCAAGCGGTCCAACGCGAGACCTGACGCAAAAGTCACGCTCCGCTGCGCGGCCAGCCATAACGTCGGGCGGCGCCGCAATCCGGTGCCTGGATCGACGCGATGCCCGGCTGGTGCCGCGCATGATGAGCGAGCGGATGCTTGATCCTTCGGGTCGTAGTTCGGCAGCCCACACAATCGCAACCAGTCCCACCGGACTAGAATGCCGCGCCACCGACTTCTACAACAGGCTCTGCAGAGGTTATGAGTCGGATTTTGTATTAGTATGCTTTGTATTGATATTTCCATTCAAGAAAATATAGAAATAAGTCCAAACTTGTCCGAGCGCTATTTGCGCTCTCCCTATCGTAATTTGAAATTTCCTTACCCATGTCGACCAAAAGTCATTATCAAGCTTTAGGATGCCTGTCACCATCGCCATCGACAGGACGCCGCGAGCCAACATGACGTCATCGATCCCTTCCAGAGCCGGTGCAGGCTCGGCACACCCGGGGCGCCGGACAGCGCTCGGCGTACTCGGGAGCGTCGTCACGCTCGTGGTGCCGTTGCTGGTCCTGGCGGTTCCCCGGTCGGACACCGTGGTTCTCGTCGGTGCCGCCGGGTCGGACGCCGGCGATCTCATCCGCCTGGTCGCCGAGGCGGGCGGGTCGATCCTGAACGTCGATTCCGGGCGGGACATCGCGGTTGCCCACGCGGGGGGCGATGGTTTCGTCCGGCGCCTCTATGCGGCGGGGGCCCGGCTCGTCCTCGATGAACGCGACGCCGGCGGCTGCGCCGGCGCCCGGTGGGACAAACCCGCCTCTTCTCGACCTGAGTCCGACCTCGAAAGCTTTGCGCGATGAACCCCCTCGACATCCTTCGCCAGAAATTCGGCCGTTGCCTGATCGCGATCCTGTGGGCGCATGTACTGGTCGTCGCGGGGGCCGAAGTCGTCTTGACCGGCGGATGGCCGGCACCCGGTCCGATCACGGCCGTCGCCGTCCTGGCCGGGACCGCGACGCTCCTGTGGCATCGGGACCCGATCGGCGTCGCCACGCGGGTCGTCAGCGGACTCGCGCTGATCGGCATGGCGGCGACCCTCCTGATCGTCTTCACCGGTCACCGCTGGCAGATCGATCTGCACATGTACTTCTTCGCCTGTTTGGCCGTGCTGGTCGGGTGGTGCGACTGGCGCGTGATCCTGACGGCGACGGCGGCCACCGCGTTCCACCATCTCTCCCTCGATCTCGCCCTGCCCGCGCTGATCTTCCCGGACGCCGTCAGCGACCTCGGCCGCGTGGTCCTGCACGCGGTGATCGTGGTCATGGAGGCCGCCGTCCTGATCTGGGTCTGCCAGACCGCAGCCCATTCGTTCAGGGCCCTCGGCGCGTCAGAGCGCGAGGCCCAGGCGCAGCTGGCCCGGGCCAGCCTGCTGGAGCAGGAGGCCGCCGAGGCACGATCCGCCCTGGAAGCGGCGCGGCAGAGCGCGACCGAACAGCTTGCCACGACCTTCGAATCGACCGTTGGCGGGATCCTGGCTCACGTGTCCACGGCGGCGGCGAGCCTGCGCACGGCGGCCGCCGACATGTCGGTCACGGCCTCCAACTCGGCCCGTCAATCCGTCCAGGTGGTTGCCGCGGCCGGTGACGCCGCCCGCACGGCTGAGACTGCGGCCGCGGCCACGGCGAATCTCGGTGCCTCGCTGAGCGAGATCGCCCGGCAGGTGAGCGGCACCGCCGACCTGGCCAGCCGGACCGCGGCCGAGGCGGCCGAGGCAATTCCACTTGTCCAGGAACTGAGCGCGGCCGCGGACCGGATTGGCGATGTGGTGGCGATGATCTCGACCGTGGCCGCACAGACCAACCTGCTGGCGCTCAACGCCACAATCGAGGCGGCCCGGGCCGGCGAGGCTGGTCGGGGCTTCGCCGTCGTCGCCGCGGAAGTGAAAGAGCTGGCCAACCAGACCGCCAAGGCCACCGAAGACATCACCCTGCAGGTCGGGCAGATCCAGACCTCGACACATCGGGCGGTCGGTGCGGTCAACGGGATCACCGGACGCATCCGCGATATGAACGACCTCGCCACCCAGATCAGCGCCTCAGTGCGCGACCAGGGTGTCGCCGCCGAGCGGATCGTCCACACCGTCGCCGAGGCGGCCGCCGGCACGGGTTCGGTAAGCACCACCGTCGCGGCCATGGCCGGAACCGTAGACGCGACCGGAACGACGGCCAGCAAGGTCCTGGACTCCGCTTCCGAACTGTCGGTCGATTTCGACAGGCTTGGACAGGAAGTCGGACGGTTTCTCGCCCGGGTCCGCGCGGCCTGAACTGCGGCCCGCGTTGGACGCGCCGCCCGGGATCCTTGGATCACAAGCGACGCTGAGCCGGAAGGATCTTGTCGGTAAATCGGACGGCACAGCCGGGATGACCAGCGATGAGCCGCGCGCCGCGCTCCTGCCCGAGGACCATGCAGGCGGTGGACAGGCCGTCAGCAAGGAGGCCCGACGACGCGGTCACGGTGACAGAGGACAGGGAATCGGGGGAATATCCGGTTGCCGGATCGAAGATGTGGTGGTCGACCCGATCGTCCGAAAAGCTCATGTTGTAGTCGCCGGACGTGGCAGCGAACCCGGTAAACGGAGCAATCACAGCAGCAAGCGAGGCGAGATCGCCCGGATCGGCAAGGCCGAGGCGCCAGGGCGAACCGTCGGGATGCGTGCCGGAAGCGCCGAACTCCCCCGTATCCACGAAGGCATCGCCGATGCCGTGCTCCCGCAAGGCCGCCATCACCCGGTCGGCGGCGTAGCCCTGGATCAGCGCATTCAAGGTCAGCGCCATTCCAGGTACCAGGGTGATGCGGTCCGGCTCAAGCCGCACACGGTGCCAGCCGATCCGCCCGAGCGCGTCACCGAGCGAGTCGCCGTCCGGCCGCGAGCCCCGGGCCGCCGCCCCCGCCCAGACCGGCCAGAGCGGCTGCACCGTGGGATCGAACGCGCCGTCGGTCTCGGCGGCGAGCGCCAGGGCGAAGCGCAGCAGGACGACGAGGTGCGGGTCGGGCGCGTCGAGCGTGCCGTCGCGGTTGAGGCGCGACAGGGCGCTGTCCGGGCGGAACAGGCTGGCGGCCGCCTCGACGGCGCGCATGACCGCGAACCCATCCGTCAGCGCGGCCTCGATCTCGGCCGCGTCCGAGCCGGCCGCCGTCAGCGCCACGGTGGTGCCGAAGGCGAGGCCGGCCCGCGTCCGCAGCACGAGGCCGCGCGAGGCGGCGATGGCCCGGAAGGCTGCGAGGCCGCCGAACCCGGCCGCGCCAGCGAGACCCGCGGCAGCCACGAGGATACGGCGGCGGGGGGCGTGCGGAAGGCCGGTCGCGCTCATGCGGCTGCCCGCTGCGGCGCCACCCGGCGCCCGCGCTTGCGCGCAACCACCTGCGGTACGCACTGCCCCGGATCGTGGATGATCGTCACGCAATCCATGCACTGGAAGCACTCAGGATAATCGACCCGGCCGCTCGGTTCGATGGCTCCGTAGCGGCAGCGGACCTTGCAGAGCTGGCAGGGCGAGCCGCATTCGGCCCGGCGCGGAATCCAGTTCAGGATCCGCACCCGGCCGAGCAGGGCGAGGCTCGCGCCGAGCGGGCAGAGATAGCGGCAGAATCCCTTGAAGACGAAGAGGTTGAGCACCAGCAGGCCGACCGCGTAGGCGACGAACGGCCACGACCGCACGAAGTACAGGGTGATGGCGGTCTTGAACGGCTCGACCTCGCTGAAACTGTCGGCGAGCGGCGATCCGGCGGCGGCAGCCACGACGATGCCGGCGAGCACGACATACTTCGCCTGTCGCAGCACCCGATCGAGCGCGGGCGGGACCGCGATCTGCCGGATGCGCAAAGGCTTCGCCAGCAGGGCCACGAATTCCTGGAGCGCCCCGAAGGGGCAGAGCCAGCCGCAGAAGGTGCCGCGCCCCCAGACCACCAGAGCCGCTAGGGCGAAGGCCCAGAGCACCAGCGAGGGCGGGTCGTAGAGCAGGAAGGCGAGATCGTGGGTCGTGGTGGCGGCGCGCACGAGGCCGACCAGGGTGACGATCGAGAGCTGCGCCTGCGCGAACCAGCCGACGAAGCCCAGTGTCAGCGCCAGGAACCCGAGTCGAAACACCGCGAAGCGGCGCGCATCGGCGACGAGGCCGCGCTGCCGCGCCAGGACGGGCACCAGAACCGCGAGCATAAGCGCGATCAGCCCGAGTTCCGGCGCGCGCGCACGCCAGGGATCAATCCAGCTCGGCCCCTCGTCCGGCTTGACCCGGGTGAACAGATCGGCCGGCAGAGCCGTCTCGACCGGGAACGTCCGGGTGATCTTTTCCGAAAGGATCTGCCCGCGCTCGCGGATGATCGTCTCGGTCAGGACCCAGGGGGCGGAAGGGTCGAAGCCGGCGGCCTGATCAATCCGCAGGATCGTCCAGCTCCCCTCCGGTAGCCCCTCCGCGAGACCGGCATCGCGGCGCTCCACCGCCATGTCGCGGGCGGTCACGATGAGCCCACCCTGGCCGATCGACAGCCGGTCGGGAATCGAGCCCAGCACGAATCGTTCGCCCAGCGGGTTCTCGGGGGCGTCCGGCGGACCCGCACTCAGCACCATTACGGCGTGATTGCCGGGGCCGAGCTCGCGCATCAATGCGTCGAACCGGGCTTGGCCGAGCAGGTTGCGGCCGATCGACGGAGCGTTGAGATAGGCGACGGTGAGATCGGTGAGGACGGTATCGGGCGGCCCGTCGGCGAGATCCTCCACCCCGGTTCCCTTGAAGGCCTTGGCCGCAGCTTCATTCGTCACGGTGAGGCGCTTAACCCAGCCGCGGGCCAGCAGATCTGGAAGGCTGAGCTCCTCGTAGAGATCTGGCCTGGCCTCGACCTTCAGGCCGAGATTCGCCGCCCCGAATCCGAGCTTGCCGCGCGCCACCGCGAGGGCCGAGGCCAGGATCGATTGGTTGATCACCCGGGTCGAGGCCGTGGCCATCGAGATGCCGTCGACGGTGGTCTGGGGCGCGGCGCCGCCCGCCCGGGCGTTCGGCCGCCCGACCCGGATCGCCTGTCGGGCCGACAGTCCGGCATACTGGTCGACGAAGGCGAAGAGCGGTTCCGGCCCGAGCCCTTCGAGGAAGACCGGCTCGTGCTGGCTGATCACCTTCACGTCCCGGAAGGTGCCGTCCGGCGCGAGCGCCACCAGCAGATCCGGCGGCGTGCCGCCGAAGCCGGGGATCGGAACAAGATCGACCGACTCGAAGGCGTAGGCGAAGACCTCGTAGGATCCCGCCTGCTGCTTCAGGATCGGCCAGACCGGGAGCGCGTCGTCCTTCTCGCCGATCACGAGGGGCGGGGGGAAGTACTTTTGGAGGGTCGTGCGGTCGAGCTGGCCCGCCTGGGCTGGGAGGATCTGGAGGAGGATCGCGAGCAGGAGGGCGAGGCTTAGGAGAACGCGCGACGCTGTTCGACCTTGGAGTGCACCCTCCATCCGTCTCATGGAGGCGACCGGATTTACATATTGCGCGTGACGCCGCGGCGGCAGAGCCAAACGCGGGTCCCCTCTCTCGTGCGGGAGAGGGACAGGGTGAGGGATGAGAACGGTCCGGAAGAGGCGCGACCTAGCTGCGCGGCGCGTTTGAGCCCAATCCTGGGGGGTTCCGTCCCTCACCCCAACCCTCTCTCGCACGGGAGAGGGGGTCCGTCGCGCTCTGCCGCCAGCGTCAGATCTCGATCCCGACGTCTGAGCATCGTAGCCTCTGCTTGAGAGGGTGGAGAGAAGATCCGTGACGGCTCCCGTCCCGCCAAAAAACCTCACGGCGTCGCGCCGGCGGCGCGGCCGTCCGGGGCCTTGGCGTTCGCCATCGGTCGGGCCGCGGCGCCCCAGGGGAAGCGGCCGACCTTCACGGTCCGGATCGGCTTGAACGTCCCGGCGTCGATCACCGTCACGTCGCCCGAGACGCCGTTGGTGGTGAAGAGGCGCGTGCCCGCCGCGTTCAATGCGAGCTGCCAGACCCGCCGGCCGACCAGGATGTAGCTCTCGACCTTGAAGGTCGCGGTATCCACCACCGCCACGCGGTCGGATGGCCCGAGCGCCACGAAGGCATGACGCCCGTCCTTCGAGAACTGAATCCCCACCGGCTGGATCCGGTCCGCGGCGATCCCTTTCACGGCGAAGTCGATCGTCTCGATCACCTTGCGGCTCGCGACGTCGATCACCGAGACCGTGCCGCCGATCTCCGAGGAGGCCCAGAGCCGGGTCCCGTCCGCCGAGAAGGCCGCGAAGCGCGGGCGCTGCCCGACCGGCGTCGCGTCGATCGCCTGCAAGGTCTTGGTGTCGATCCAGTGGACCATGTTGGTGGTCTCGGAGGTCGTCACGGCGAGGCGGCCATCGGGGCTCACCGCCATGCCCTCGGGCTCGATGCCGACATCGATCTGCGCCAGGACCTTGCGGGTTTGCGCATCGACCACCGTGGTGGTGGCGTTCTCCTCGTTGGCGATGAACAGCGTGCGGCCGTCAGGCGCCAGCGCGAACTGCTCCGGATCCTCGCCGGAGGGCAGGTCGTGGCGGACCTGGCCGGTCTCCGGATCGATCACCTGTACGGCGTCGGAGTCGCTGGCGCAGACGTAGAGCGACTTGCCGTCTTTCGCGAAGGTGACGCCGCGAGGCCGCCGGCCGACCGGGAAGGTGCGCAGCACCTCGAAACTCTCCCCGTCGATCACCGAGATCGTGTTGTCGCGCTCGTTGGTGACGAAGATTTCTTCCGACCGGGCCGGGGTGGCAAAAGCCAGCAGCGCGACGGCGAGGGGGACGAAGCGGTTCATCCTGCGCGTCCCGTAAATGCGCGGCAGACGCTCTCGGGCTCGTCGAGGCCGAGCGTGTCGAGTTCCGTGCGGTGGTGGAGGAAGCCCTCGATCGGCGCCGTGGCGGTCACGGCCCCGGGCCAGAGCAGGAAGACCGGCTGGCGCAACTGCCCGTCCCAGGTGCGGAAGCTCAAGGGCCGGCCCTTGAAGCCGCCAACCTCGAAATTCGGCGCCGTCAGCGCGGCGCGGACGGTCTCGGGATCGGTGCTGCGCACCTTCACGGCCGCCTCGCCGACCGCGTGGACCGCCATCCACCCCGCCCAGTCGATCGGGCGCATCGCCCGGCCCGCGAGCTTCCGGAAGCGGCCCTGGAGCTGCACCGCCGCCCAGGCCTCGACCGACCGCCCCCAGGCGGCGGGCGACAGGCCCTGCGTGCCCACGAGCGGGCGCGGCGACGCGGTGTTGTAGTTCAGGCTCGCACCGAATTCGCCCGCCTCATCGGCGACAGCGACCACATCGTGCTCCGGGCCGCGGGTCGGCAGGGCAAACTCGCGGAGCGCCGTGTCGCGCACGTCGCCGCCCTTGGGATCGTAGGTCGACTCGGCGACGATCCGCGCGCCGAACTTCTTCGCGCTGCGCCGCAGGGCCTCGGCGTAGAGCGTATCTCCGGGGGCAGGCCCGGAGACCAGCAGAATCCGTGACCAGCGTTTGAACGCCAGGAATTGGACCAGCGCGTCGGCCAGCATGGCGCGCGAGGGCAGGACATGGAGCAGGTTCTTCCGGCAGTCCGCATCGCGCAGCCGGGTGTCGGGCGCGCCGATATTGAGGAGCACGCTGCCCCGCGCCTCCGGGAGATCGGCGATGGCGAGCACGTCGTCGGCGGGGGCGTTCAGCACCACGAAGCGCGGATCGGCGATCTGCCGGAAGGCCGCGCGAATATCCGCGCCCGGCTCGACGATCTTCGGCTCCAGGCCGAAGGAGAGCCCGACGAAGCGCCCGGTGGCGTTCGAATCCTTCAACCCGAGTTCGGCGCCCTTGGCACCTTCGTCGTCGGGGATCGGATCTTCGTTGTTCAACGGGACCGGGCGCTCGACCCGCCGCTCAAGATACTGGACTGTCAGCGGCGCGCCCGCCGCCTCGGCCGCGAGGCACGACGCGAGGAGCAGCAGGGCGACCGGGATCACGCCGGCGCACGCGCGCCGCCCCGACCCGTCGTCCCGCCGCACCCCGGAGAGCACCATCCCCGTCCGTCTCCTCCGCCCCGGTCGTCTTCGTTGCCAGGAGTCTTAGGAGCGGAGAGGAGCCCGCCGATATTGGACCAAGGTGCACCCGTCAGTCTTTGTGCAATGCAACACAAGTCATCGGCGGATGAGGACGGGATACTCCGTACCAAAGCCCAATGGGTCCGGCGCCCGCTACTTGCTAACCGTCAGCCAACGACGATGGGAGGCGGGTGATGCGCTCAACGAAGACCGCGGTGGCCGGCGGACTGATGGCCCTGGGGCTCGTCCTGGCGGCCGGCGGCGCCATGGGCCACGGCGACGTGCAGCCGCAGCCGGTCAAGACCGATGGTCTCAAGCCGCTTGGCACCGAATGGCTTTCCGAGAATCCCTACAAGGGCGACGCCCACGCGATCTCGATCGGCGCCTCCGGCTTCAATCAGAACTGCGCCCGCTGCCACGGCCTGGAGATGATCTCCGGCGGCCTCGCTCCGGATCTGCGCTACCTGCCGCAGGGCAAGGAGGGCGACGAATATTTCGTCGAGCGCATGAAGCACGGCGCCGTCATCAACGGCGTGACCAAGATGCCGGTCTTCGACGGGTTGATCTCCCAGGAAGGCCTGTGGGCGATCCGCAGCTACATCGAGTCGAAGCATGAGGAGTAGCGCGCGCCTCGCGATCGCCGGCAGCCTGCTGCTGGCGATCGGATTTCACCCGGAAGCCATTGCCCGGCCGCTCGATCAGGTCGTGGCCGATGGCACCCTGCGGGTTGCAGTCTACGGCGACAATGTACCGTTCTCCGACACGGTGAACGGCAAGGCTCAAGGCATCGATGCCGACCTCGCCCGGGCTATCGCCGAGAAGCTCAAGGTCAAGCTCGACCTGCGCGTGGTCGATGCCGGCGAGAACGTCGACGGTGATCTGCGCCTCAACCTGTGGAAGGGGGACCTTGCGGGTTCGCCGCTCGCCGACCTGATGCTGCACGTGCCGACCGACCGGCAGCTGGCGCTCCGCAACGACCAGGTGTTCTTCACCGCCCCGTATTTCGAGCAGGAGATCGCCTTCGCGTACCACAAGGGCGATCTCGAAGGGTTCGATAAGCTCGACGACATCGGCGACAAGACCGTGGCGCTCGAAGGGACGAGCGCCGCCGACCTGATGCTGCTCACCGCACAAGGCGGTCGGTTCCGCGGGAACCTGAAGCATTACAAGAACTTCGACGAAGCCGCGAAAGCCTATCTGGCGGGCGAGGCGCCGATCCTGGCCGGCACCCGCGCGGCGATCGAGGCCGCCCTGTTCGCCGCTAAGGCTCCCAAGGATGACAACCCGATCGCAACGGTGCCGTCGTCCGGGCTGGTCAAGACGCGCTGGGAGATCGGCGGTGCGGTGAAGACCGACTCGCGCGACCTCGCCTATGCGGTGGCGGACGCGGTGACGGCGCTGAACACGGACGGCCGGCTCAAGGCCATCTGCGAGACCTACGGCGTCACCTACACGCCGCCGAAGGGGTATTGAGGGGCATCCCAACCACCCCCTCATCCTGAGGTGCCCGCGTCAGGGGGCCTCGAAGGAGGGCTCCAGCCAGCCGCGCGATCCCTGGAGGGCTCCTTCGAGGCCTCCGCTCCGCTGCGGCACCTCAGGATGAGGGGGTGGGTTGGTGATCCGCTTCCGCCGGACAGTGCCCGGCCGCGGATCGCGCGGCTTCGGCAGTGCCACCGGGAACCGACCGGCGCACAGAGCCGGGTCGACGGCCGTTCGCGCCCTTATGAATACTGTTTCATTCATGACGCCCCGGCCGAAATATTCGACCAATGGCCAATAAGACTTCTCTGAGAAGCCGGATAGCCTCGATTCCCAAGGGGGCGCCCCGCGACTGATGCGGTCCGCGCCGAAACCCGGATGCCCCGGCCATACGGACCGGGGCCGTAGACGGAGGACACGTCATGAGAATGCGGACCCGGTTCCTCGCCGCGGTGGGCGTCGCCGCCCTCGTGGCGGGCGGTGCCCTGCCGGCTTTTGCCGAGGGTGTGAGCGAGCAGGACATCATCAACGACGCCAAGACCCCCGGCGACGTCGTCACCTACGGGCTGGGACCGCAGGCACAGCGCTTCAGCCCGCTGAAGACCCTCAACCGCGACAACATCAAGAGCCTTGTCCCGGCCTGGTCCTTCTCCTTCGGCGGCGAGAAGCAGCGCGGCCAGGAGAGCCAGGCGCTGGTCAAGGACGGCATCCTCTACGTCACGGGCTCGTATTCGCGCATGTACGCGATCGATTCCCGCACCGGCGAGAAGAAGTGGGAATATGACGCCCGCCTGCCGGAGGGCATCCTGCCCTGCTGCGACGTGGTGAACCGCGGCGCCGCGCTCTACAAGGACAACGTCTACTTCGGCACCCTGGACGCCAAGCTCGTCGCCCTCAACACCAAGACCGGCAAGGTGGTCTGGCGCAAGGACATCGACGACTTCAAGGCCGGCTACAGCTACACGGCCGCCCCGATCATCGTGAAGGGCAAGATCATCACCGGCGTGTCCGGCGGCGAGTTCGGCGTGATCGGGCGCATCGAGGCCCGCGA